>Mack_p2__coassemble_7796_pt1 | contig 3025 bp, 2 predicted proteins | sample Mack_p2__metabat2_low_PE_034 | metagenome-assembled genome bin Mack_p2 | reverse complement strand
TCATCTGTACGTTTACAGCAGTACCCCAGGAATATGGGATATCGTTGTCACGACGGTATACGTTTGCTCTTGGGTTGTCCCAGGAACGGAATACGGCTTTGATTGCACCCATTAACTGCTCTTTTGGATCAGCCGGGAAATCTGCACCGATTTTTTCTTTATATTCAGCTTTGAACTGGTTAGCAAGCTCTTTCAGATCGTCTGCTGTAAGTTCAACGTCCTGTGTAACGCCTCTGTCTGCTTTCATTTTGTCGATAAGCTCTTCAAAGTATTTCTTACCAACTTCCATAACTACATCAGAGTACATCTGGATAAATCTTCTATAGCAGTCCCATGCCCAACGAGCGTTGTTGGATTTCTCAGCCAGAACCTCAACAACTTCTTCATTTAAACCAAGGTTCAGGATAGTATCCATCATACCTGGCATAGATGCTCTTGCGCCGGAACGAACGGAAACAAGCAGAGGATTTTCTTTGTCACCGAATTTCTTTCCGGTAACACCTTCCATTTTTGTGATTGCTTCCATGATCTGAGCCATGATTTCGTCATTGATCTGTCTTCCGTCTTCATAGTACTGTGTACAAGCTTCAGTTGTGATTGTGAAGCCCTGCGGTACAGGAAGACCCAGGCTTGTCATTTCAGCAAGGTTGGCACCTTTACCACCCAGAAGGTTTCTCATAGTAGCATTACCTTCTGTAAACATGTAAACCCATTTTGCCATTTTACATTTTCCTCCTAATTATTTGTTCTTTAAACATTTCTGTATGTTATATACGCACATAGTCTATTCTATAGATTTTTCCTCCATTAGTCAAGGCATATCTGGCAAAAAAGGGGAAAAACTTATTTAAAATACTATTTTCCCCGTTTTTTTGTGTTCAGTACAAGATGCCGTGGGAGACCATTTACCATAATTGGCTGGTAATCTCCCTGTATTAAAGGTTTGATGTAATCAATAAAATCTTTTGTCACATAGGAAGCATCCCGGTTCATCCAGTTTCTCGGAACCAGTTTTTCCTCATTTGCAATACGGTGCACATCATAAATTCCGGTTGCTGCCATATAAGGATCGTCAGAAACACGGTCAATTACCACCATTTTTCCTGTATCACCCTCATCTGCCGCCTTAACCGCAGCTCCGCCTACCATAAATGCCTCGTCAATATCTACTCTGGACGCCATATGGGAAGCGCTTCTCTGTAAAGTAGAAAGCTCTACGGCACGTGTTTTGCAGCCACATTCTGCAGCCAGGAAATTCGCAAGATATGTGGCAGTTCCCTGAAGCTGCTTGTGTCCGAAGGCATCCACATAATCTCCCACACTTCCAAGTTCGCATACATAACGTCCGTCTGCCAGCTTGATCCCTTCTGATACAGCAATGACAACAGAGGATTTTTTCTTCAGAAGTTCTTTTACTTTTGTAAGGAAGCGGTCAATATCAAAGGGAACTTCCGGAAGGTAAATCAGATCCGGACCTTCGCAGTCTTCTGTTTTGGCAAGAGCTGTCGCCCCTGTGAGCCACCCTGCATTTCTTCCCATAATCTCCATAATGGTGATCATGTTCTTTTTATAGGTAAGACCTTCTGCATCACGGATTACTTCCTTTGTGGAAGCACCGATATATTTGGCAGCGCTTCCAAATCCCGGAGTATGATCTGTAAGGGCAAGATCATTATCGATTGTTTTTGGAACGCCGAGGAACTTCTGCTTCTGACCTGTCAAAATTGCGTAATCTGATAATTTTTTTATGGTATCCATAGAATCATTTCCGCCGATATAGATAAACGCGTCAATATCCAGCTTATTTAAAATGCCGAAAAGTTTTTCATAAATTTCTCTGTCCTCATGGATTTCCGGAAGCTTGTAACGGCAGGACCCGAGAAATGCAGATGGTGTCCGTTTCAAAAGTTCAATATCCAGCTCTGAATGAATCTGTGTGGAAAGGTCAATATACTGTTCATCCAGAAGTCCCTGTACACCGTGAAGCATTCCATATACTTTGTCAAACCCACGCTCAATGGCATTTTTGTATACACCTGCCAGACTGGAATTAATAACGGAAGTAGGACCTCCGGACTGTCCTACAATAATATTTCTTTTCTTAGCCATGATAATCATCCTCCTCTATATCGGCTTATAATAGTTAATTTTACCAATACAGAAGAATTAAGTCAAGAAAAATTGTGCGTTTTATATATCTTATTCTGGTTTTCTCGAACATCTTATGTGATATGTTGCCCTTTTCTGCTGCTATTCATTCTTCATCATCCACTATTTTCATTTCGTCATGGCTATTGGAGCCATTGTCATTTACACTGTGCTTCTGGCAGGAAAAAAATGCCGTGTTCCTTTTTCCCTCTTTATCAAACTCAACGTTCTCAATAAACTCTGCTGCAACCTTGGCAAGCTGTGAACTGGCATTTGCTGCCGCTGATAAAGGTCCTCCAATTACATCTTTCACATTCAGACCTGTAAATTCATCTTTGATAGACATAAAACCCTACCCTCTCTATTCTTATCACGTACATTAGTTGCGGATAGAAAAGTATCCGGCTACTTTTCAGTAACCGGATTACCTGATCTCTGGCATAAGCGCCTTAAATATATTTTTTTAAAATCTCATTCATTTTATCAAACTGCTCTTCCATTTCTTTTACCAGTCTGAACTGCGTTCTGGCACGAACAAGATTATGTTCTGGATACGCTGTCTTAAAATACACATCTCCTTGAAGAAAATCTGCAAGGAACCGCATACCACATTCCAATGTCATTAATCTTGCACCCCAGGGAAGACTATTTATTTCTGCCGGTGTCAGAACATCTTTTGCCATCTCCAAATATCCCTTTACATAAATTTCATAAAGTTCGATATCGAAATGCACCTTATCAAGATCCTTTTCATCTTCTTCTGCTGTAGACGCACCAAAACGAATAGAATCTCCAAAATCATTGCAGGCAAGTCCCGGCATAATTGTATCAAGATCAATGATACACAATCCTTTATCTGTATCCTTATCAAAAAGAA
>Mack_p2__coassemble_5298_pt1 | contig 4294 bp, 5 predicted proteins | sample Mack_p2__metabat2_low_PE_034 | metagenome-assembled genome bin Mack_p2 | reverse complement strand
ACATAAATGAGCGAATCAGATATAATCAACGTAATAAAATCAGGAGGGAAGATTCCAAAAAAAGAGGAGTAAATTTCACAAAAAACAGGCAGAAAGAGGAAGGCCAGAACGGAGAAGGAAAAAGAGAAAGAAAAAGAGCTGGAAAAAAATAAGAGAAACGTGATTTAATCACAGAAATCTTTTTAGAAACCAGGTATATTATAGAAAAGCAAAGGAAAAATAAGAAAGCAGGTGGCAAAACTGGAAAATGTAATTATCATCGGTGCAGGACCGGCAGGCATTTCCGCAGCCCTTTACCTTGCCAGAGGAAATATGAATCCCCTTCTTATATATGATGGGACAGGAGCTTTGGAAAAGGCGGAAAAAATTGAAAATTATTACGGACTTTCTACTCCCATTTCCGGAAGCGAGCTTTTTGAGACAGGACTTTCCCAAGCAAAGGCTCTTGGTGTCCGGACGGTAGAAGCACAGGTTCTGGGGCTTGGAGGGTTTGATACCTTTGAAATAAAAACAACAAAAGGAACATTTGAAAGCCGAAGTGTGATTCTTGCAACAGGAGGCAAAAGAAAAGCGCCGCAGATTCCGGGATTAAAAGAATTTGAAGGAAGAGGCGTAAGCTACTGTGCTGTGTGCGATGCCTTTTTCTACAGAGGAAAAGATGTGGCAGTACTTGGAAACAGTGATTTTGCTCTTCATGAGGCGGAGGAACTTTCAAACACAGCGGGTTCTGTTACAATCTACACAGATGGACAGGAACCAAATTTTTCCAGAGAGCCGTCTATGGAAGTCAATACTATGAAAATTCAGGCGATTGAGGGAGACGGGAAGGTTTCCGGGCTTCGTCTTGGAGGAGAGTTAAAGGCGACAGATATAGAATCCGGAGCTTTTAAAGGAGCAGAAGGTGTATTTGTAGCACTTGGAACTGCCGGAAGCGGAGAGCTTGCAAGACAGATTGGAGCCGAACTTACAGAAAAGGGAAATATACAGGTGAATTCTTCTATGGAAACTACAGTTCCCGGACTGTTTGCAGCAGGCGACTGTACCGGCGGATTGCTTCAGATTGCAAAAGCCGTTTATGAGGGAGCGCAGGCTGGGATTTCAGCCGGAAAATATGTCCGCTCATTAAAATAAAATATAGAATAAGCAAAAGGAGATTATAATTATGGCAAAAGTATTTACAGCAGAAAATTTTGAACAGGAAGTATTAAAATCAGACAAACCGGTACTCGTAGATTTCTGGGCAACATGGTGCGGACCGTGCAGACGTCAGGCTCCGATCATTGAAGAGCTGGCAGAAGAAGGGTATGCGGTAGGAAAACTTGATGTAGACCAGGAGATGGAGCTGGCACAAAAATATCAGGTTATGAGCATTCCGACTCTGATTGTCTTTAAAAATGGAGAAGAGGCAGCTCGTGTGGTAGGACTGACTCCAAAGGAAAAATTAAAAGAGCTTCTCTAAGAAGCCAGAAAGCCGTCTGGCCGGATGAAATCAGGAATGATTGATCATCTGGTACAGGCGGCTTTTATTTTTAATGGAAATATTGCCTCGAGATACTTCTATAAAACCGTCAGAAGACATTTGTTTTAAAGCGCGGCTGACAGCTTCTCTTGCACTTCCTATGGAGCGAGCCAGACTTTCTTTTGTAATTGAGAGTGTATCAGAACCTGTCTCAGCAGATTCATCCAGAAGAAAGGCAGCAATTCTTTGAGGAAGAGAAAGGAAAAAGGTGCGCTCAATACCGGAAATTACATCAGAAAAATGTTCTGCTGTTAATTTATAAATAAAGCTTTCCAGATAAATATTGCTATTCATCAGTTGTGAAAAAACAGGGGCAGGAAGAAGGAGAAGATCACAGTCTGTTTCCGCGTCAATCTGTACATCAAAGGTAATGGCAGAAAGCATACAGGAGGCAGAGAGCGTGCAAATATCTCCTTCCCGGAGTCGATAAAGAGTGGCTTCTTTTCCATGAGAAGAGAGAAGATATACCCGCATAATTCCCTTTAAGAGGAAGAGAGTACCGAGACATTGACGTTCTCCGGATTGGATGGCAGTTCCCTCGTTATAATGAAGTGTGCGGATATTAGAGAGAAGCAGCTCTTTTTCTGCATCAGACATATGTTTCCAGAAAGAAAAATTTTGAAAATAATCGAGAAATTTGTTTTTATCCATGATATACTAGCTCCCTTCTTTCGAAATCGAGATATTTTATTTCTTTGCCACAAGCAGATAGCGGTGAATCCTTCCTTTTATGCAGCCGTCATCTGTAACGATTTTCTGCATTTTGAGAAGGGCATCAAAGCACTTTTCCACAGAAAATCCGGGAAACTCCCATTCGATAATATGAGCAAACCAGACGAAAGCGCCCACATCATAAAAAATAATGGGACGGTAGGCTTCTTCTGCCTCAATAATATGAAATCCTGCGTCTTCGAATATTTTGCGCTGCTCTGCTAAATTCAAATGTGGAAATGGTTTTTCTGTGTTGGGAAGCACCATTTCAACTAAATCTCTGTCGTTCTCTCCTCCAACCTGTTCCGTAATAAACAATCCGTCCTTTTTCAGAAGGCGGTATAATTCTTTTGCGTGAAAGTCACCATGTCTGTTTATGATTATGTCAAAGCTTTCCGATTCAAATGGAATAGTGGAAGGGGTATTGCAGGATTTAAAATCAATTCCCAATGGCAGCAGTGTTTTTTTACATAATTCTATATTGGGAGGATAGCCTTCTGTTGCCGCTGTTTTTTCAAAAGGATGATTTAGAGTCAGAAGAAATTCTCCGCCACCTGTATCGTAATCTAAAACTTTCATATTTTTACTCAGATATTGACGGATGATTTTTTCGTAATCCCACGGCAAATCGTCTTCTTCTCTGTATCGATTATGAATATGGGAAAAATCCCAGCCGTGAATATGTGCAGTTTCTTCTTCTTTTTTCCAGAGCTTTTTAAATTCCTCCGGTGTCATTTCTTTTTCCATAACAAAATTTGTAAGAAGAACTTCCTGACGTTTTACCTGCTGTTCTTTTACAACTTTGTATCCCCTTTTTTCGAAAAAAGGGCGCGCAGTAATAGAAGCGTGTGTGGTAATATTTCCATGTGCAGTCTGCTCCAGTGCATCGCAGATGGCTGTGGCAACACCCTGTTTCTGGTAATCAGAGTGGACATACAGACGGTCAAGATAACCGGTTTTATCTATGTCACCAAAACCTATGATGCGCTTGCCTTCAACAGCAACAACGCTGTAATGCTCCAGAAAAGACTGGTTCCATTTTTTTAAATCCACCTGACCGGTTGCCCATACATTTAATTGTTCGTTTGTATAATCTTTTGCATTTATCGTATGAACCGTATTATAAAACAGTTCCGCCATTTCCTCACAGTCAGATGGGTGATAATTTCTGATCAGCATATCTGAGTTCCTTTCCATATTATCTTTTACAAATGGTATTGGACGCAATTATCATGGCAACAACATCGGCACCAATAATTATAATCATAACAACGGTAAAATTGGAAGGTAATACTTCCTCAAATAATTTTGCAATCAGCCAGCTTCCGTGTCCCAAAAGCAAGGTTATGGACATGATTGTCAGAATAAAAAACACAACCCAGACTATCCAGTCAGGTCCATAGGATACGTCAGTCAGTTTCATTATAACACCTCCCATAATGGGAATTATATTTCCGGAAAATAAAGATTTTTCGTTTCTAACAGTATAACATTTGTGGTATGTTCTGTCACTGAAAATTCATTTGAAAGAGAAGGCGGACAGTTGATTTTTTGGAAAAGTGACTGCAAGACAAAGGGAGGGTGTGGTATAATTGGGAATATATGGAAGTATGAAATTTGAAACAGAAAGGCAAAGGATAGCATTTTTTTTAGAAATATCAAGTACATGAGATTACATTAAATAGTTTTGTTATAAACAAAATACGAAAGATTATTTTATTAAGGACCACAGCTCGTGATACACAAGGGTTTTAATAACGAGGGAATACCAGAGAAATGGAATGATGATTTTCTTAAACCATCACTTAATTGCAATAATAAATTGAAAGTGTTTGCGATAAATTCCGGTGAATACTGTGCGCATTGTGGAATTTGGTATACACAAGGAGATACCGCGTATATTGAATCTGTTGTAACAATTCCGCAGTGCAGAAAGATAGGATTGGCAAAGGCTGTTGTTTATGAGGCATTGGCTCGTGTAAAAGAATTAGGAGCGAAAAGAGCAATTGTCCTTTCAAATCAGGAATTCTATTACAAAATCGGATTCGAAAAATCTTCAACATT
>Mack_p2__coassemble_4589_pt1 | contig 4948 bp, 6 predicted proteins | sample Mack_p2__metabat2_low_PE_034 | metagenome-assembled genome bin Mack_p2 | reverse complement strand
GAAATTCCAAGATAGGACAAAATACAGAGACAGCAGCTCAAAATCATAAAACGGTCAAGATTAATCCTGTGTCCGTATTTTCCGTAAAAAGCCCTCGCCGCTCCCATAAGGACTGCAAACGCCATAGGTCCTGCAAGGTCTCCGCAGCCTTTGTAATACCGAGTCCTTTTTCCGCAAATGTCGACGCCCACTGGCTGACAGCCTGCTCGCTTGCCCCTGCACATACCATCATAATCAAAAGGACCCAAAATATTTTCATTCCAAACAGTTTTTTAATGCCGATTCCCGTCTCTCCCTCTTCCATAAGAGATGCCATAGGCACTTTTGTAAAAGCAAATGCATTCACAAGAGGAACAACCGCCCATACTGCAGCAAGCAGCTTCCAGTTTTCGATTCCTGCCGCCTGAAAAAACAATGTAGAAAGGAGAACAACTCCTACATACCCCCAGCAGTAAAAAGAATGAAGTATACTCATTGCTTTTTCCTTATTATCAGAAGGGCAGGATTCCACAACAGGGCTTACCAGCACCTCCAGAAGTCCTCCGCCAATCGCATACACCATTACGGAAATGAGAATACCGGCAAAAGGCGGCATCACCTCCGGCAGGACAGTCAAAAGAAGAAGCCCGGCTGCCGACATTATATGCGCAATGACCATTGATGCCCTGTAGCCGATTTTATCCACAAAGCCGATAGACAAAAGGTCTACAAGAAGCTGCACGCCAAAATTAAAGGTTACAAGCGCCGTAATCTGCGATAAGGGAATATCATAACTCCTCTGAAAAGTCAGAAACAGGAGCGGAACAAAATTGTTCACAATCGCCTGTACAATATAGCCGGTAAAACAGGCGAGCATTGTCTTATTGTATTTATTTTTCATTATATTCTCCTGATACTCATTTCATATTCTCAGAATTTTCTTTGTGCAAAAAACCCCCGCCGGATTAAATCCGGCGAGGGTTTCTATTCATCTATTAAGCTAATTTCATTGGGTTGATCTTCACACCAGGTCCCATTGTAGGAGCGATTGTTACGCTTCTTAAATACTGACCTTTCAGAGTGCTTGGTCTTGCCTTTAAAATAGCTCCAATCAGCGTCTGGAAGTTGTCGCTTAACTGTTCCTCAGTAAAGGAAGCTTTACCGATCGGAACATGGATAATGTTTGTTTTGTCAAGACGGTACTCAATCTTACCTGCCTTAATATCATGAACCGCTTTTGTAACGTCCATTGTTACTGTTCCGGCTTTCGGGTTTGGCATTAAGCCTTTCGGTCCAAGTACACGACCAAGACGTCCAACAACACCCATCATGTCCGGTGTAGCAACTACTACGTCGAAATCAAGCCATCCTTCGTTCTGAATCTTCGGAATTAACTCCTCAGCTCCTACATATTCAGCGCCTGCTGCTTTTGCTTCTTCAGCTTTTGCGTCTTTTGCAAATACAAGAACGCGAACTTTTTTACCAGTTCCGTGTGGCAGAACTACTGCACCACGAATCTGCTGATCAGCGTGACGGCCATCGCAGCCTGTACGGATATGAGCTTCGATTGTCTCATCAAATTTAGCAACAGCTGCTTTCTTTACCAGGCTGATTGCTTCTGCGGTATCATATAATGTTGCGCGGTCTACTGCTTTTGCAGCTTCCACGTATTTCTTTCCTCGTTTCATTTCTATAACCTCCTGTGGTATTTGCGGGGAAAAGCCCTCCCACTTACTTATAATTTTTCTGATTAATCAACTACTTCGATTCCCATACTTCTTGCAGTACCAGCAATCATGCTCATAGCTGCTTCAAGGGACGCTGCATTTAAGTCTTTCATTTTCAGCTCTGCGATTTCCTGAACCTGAGCTTTTGTAACTTTTGCAACTTTGTTCTTGTTCGGTACGCCGGAACCGGATTTGATGTTAGCGGCTTTCTTAAGAAGAACTGCTGCCGGCGGAGTTTTGGTTATGAAGCTGAAACTTCTGTCTGCATAAACAGTGATTACAACCGGGATAATTAAGTCGCCCTGATCTGCTGTTCTTGCATTAAACTCTTTTGTAAACTGAACGATATTTACACCATGCTGTCCAAGAGCCGGACCAACAGGTGGTGCTGGAGTTGCTTTACCAGCCGGAATCTGTAATTTGATATATCCTGTTACTTTCTTTGCCATTTTCGGCACCTCCTATGTGGTATTGGCGGGGGTATGTCCCTCCCACGATATTGTGTTACCCTGTTGTTTATAATGCTTTTACTTCTGCGAAACTTATTTCTACTGGCGTCTCGCGGCCAAACAGTTCAACGTTGATAGTCACAACCTGCTTCTGCGGATTAATAGAAGTAACAACTCCCGTTGTATCCTTCCATGCGCCTCCGGTAACTACTACCATGTCGCCCTCTGCGAAGTCAACCTGGACATCTTCTTTCTGAATGCCCAGAGGCAGCATTTCTTCTTCTGTTAATGGTACTGGCTTGGATCCCGGTCCTACGAAGCCTGTAACGCCACGTGTGTTTCGCACCACGTACCAGGTATCGTCGTTCATTACCATATTAAGAAGCACATAACCCGGAAACATTTTTTTCTGAACCTGCTTGGCAGTTCCGTTCTTCATTTCCACTACATCCTGCAGCGGAACACGAACTTCCAGAATCTGGTCTTCCAGATGTCTGTTTTCGATTGTCTTTTCAATGTTGGCTTTTACCTTGTTCTCATACCCGGAATAAGTATGGACAACGTACCATTTTGCTTCTGACATACAATCACCCTTGTCCTTATTTCATTAACAGATTAATTCCTTCGAGAATAGCTGCATCCATGACGCTGATAATCACGCCAAGGAGAATGGTAACAATTACTACAACTACTGTCTGCTTAATCAAAGTATTGCGGTCTGTCCAAATGATTTTTCCGAACTCGGATTTAAGTCCCTGAAACCAACTCTTTTTCTGGCCTTTGCCAGCAGACTTTTCTTTTTCCTGCATAGCCTAACCTCACAATTCTTGTGACTATTTTGTTTCCTTGTGCATTGTGTGTGTACGGCAGAACTTACAATATTTTTTAGTTTCCATTCTTTCCGGATGGTTCTTTTTCTCTTTTGTCATATTGTAGTTACGCTGCTTGCACTCTGTACATGCTAATGTAATTTTAACGCGCACAACTTCCACCTCCAGTGTTTTCATTTGCATGGTCCTGTTCTTATGGAAATGATGTATCCGTCATCATTTTCGGGCATAAAAAAAAGACCTAACTTCCATGTCGCCCGTAAAGTGTACCACAAATCAAGGGTAAAAGTCAAGTCTTTTTCTATTGATATTTCATTTCAGCAGCTTTAAAAAATCCCCCACTGCCTTTTTATTATACGCTTCAAAGTCAATATTCATCACAGGAACCTCTCCCCTGTCAAATGCCTTCATGCCTTCATAAACTCCGTCCTCCGAATAGGGAACGAGACAGCCGCCAAAACGTCTCATAAAATTGCCTGAACCAGTCACATCTGTAGAAATCACAGGGAGTCCAAGAGTATCCGCCTCCATAAGTACAAGAGGCTGCCCCTCATACTGAGAAGTGAGGAGGAATAAGTCACAGGCCTTCATGATGGGCATGGGATTTGCAATAGAACGAAGAAGGACTACCTTTTCTGTAAGCTCCAGCTTTTCCACATGTTCCCATGTTTTTTCATAAAGATTTCCACCTCCGCCCACAATAATCAGCACAGCATCCGGATTTTCCTTATGATAACGGGCAAAAGCATCAAGAAGCATATCATGACGCTTCTCCGCGGAAAATCTTCCCACAGAAATAAACTTTTTGCATGGTTTTTTCAAAATTTCATCAAGCTCTTCCTTTGTACAGGTACAGGTTGTCGTATCGTCAAAAACAAAGTCCTCCTCTGCCCTTTCCATCACCTTTTTATAAGCATGGCAGTTGTCAACCACACAAAGCTTCGGATTTTCCCCGCAGATGGGAATGGTACTCTGATAAATATCTTCCGATACTGCCGCTGTAAAGTCATATTCTCTGTATGCCTGCTTTAAGGTAAGAAGATGCTGATTGTGGCTTGTCTGAATCTGCATCAGCATATCGCTGTGCACAAAAATCCCTCTTTTCACAGGAGCAGCCTGAAAAAGTCCGATAACCTTTCTCTCATATCCGCTGTAATGAATACACCACTCCATATCTGCAAAACCAAAATTCCGCCTGTACTCTCTTTCGTAAAAACGATGAAGGTATTTTTTTGTAAATCCGTTTTCTATATTACATTTATAAAAAAGTGCGCTTGCCAATGCCTCCCGGAATGTAAGAAACCAGCCTTTTGACATAGGCATAACCTGTACAAAATCCGGAATAATTTCCACTCTTTCCGGATTGTTCTCCACATAGCTTTCCTGAAATGCCGCATAATAATTGTACGCATCTCTGTCAATATTTTCCATAAGATTCAGATAAGCCGTTGTAAAACCTTTTCTCTGAAGACCTCCCGGATAAAAAAGAATATTCTTTTTCCCGTTTGGTATTTCTCTTTCTATAGAAATTCCTTCCGGACTTTCTTTTCCAAACACAAGTCGGCATATATTTTTTGCAGCATCTTTTCCGTCATAAAAACAGTATTCTCTTAAAAACTCTTCGTCCTCATAGCTTTTCGGACTGCGAAGTTCTTCCAGAAGTCCCTCTGTCGTTTCTGTTACAGGAAATGGCAAATCAGAAATCTCACCGTATATATCGCGCTCGCACTCATATTTTTCCCGGTCATACAAAAAAAGAACGATTTTCCCCTGTACTTTATTGGCATAATCGTAAAACACGCTGGAATAATCTGTCACAAGACAGTCTGCCGCCGCCAGGATTTCATATGGATCCATTTCTTCCGGCATATACCGGATATGTTTCAATTCCTCACAGGAAATCAAAGGTCCTACAAAAGGATGAAGGCGAATCATCATAAGCTCGCCGTCTTTCATTTCCTCA
>Mack_p2__coassemble_4225_pt1 | contig 5355 bp, 5 predicted proteins | sample Mack_p2__metabat2_low_PE_034 | metagenome-assembled genome bin Mack_p2 | reverse complement strand
CGGAAAATCTTAAAATAATCCCTGTTAAATCTTAAGAATTCTGAAGAATAGAGAAAGAATTGTGGGAAATGTGGTAAAATAAGGCGCAGAGAAAAGGAGAGTGGGAAATGAGCAGGGTTTTAATTGTAGATGATAATGGAGAAATACGGGAAGTCATTACGATTCTTCTGGAAGGGGAAGGATTTGAGACGGAAGAGGCTGCTTCCGGGGAGGAGGCATTAAGAAAAGTAAAAGAAGGCGGGTTCGATCTGATTCTACTGGATGTAATGATGCCCGGGCTGAACGGATACCAGACGTGTGTGGAAATCAGGAAAACAACAAATGCGCCGATTTTATTTTTAAGCGCAAGAAGTCAGGTGGAGGATAAGACGATGGGATTTTTAAGCGGAGGGGACGATTATCTTCCGAAACCTTTTTCTTATCAGGAGCTGCTTGGACGGGTAAAGGCGCTTCTTCGAAGATACCAGGTGTATCAGGGAAAGGGGGAAGAAATTGGTGATGCAGTACTGCGTGCAGGAAAGGTGGAGCTGAATGAAAAGACAGGCATTGTAAAATGCGGAAGAGAGGAAATTTCCCTTACGGATACGGAATTTGCGATTCTGTGTCTTCTTTTAAAGAACAGGCGCCAGATTTTTTCAGCAGAGAGGCTGTATGAAGCCGTGTGGCAGGAGCCTTACTATTACGGAGCGTCCAATATCGTGATGGTGCATATAAAAAATCTCAGGGGGAAAATTGAGGAAGATGCACACAATCCGCAGATTATCCGGACCGTATGGGGCAGGGGGTATCGATGTGACTGAGAGGAGTAAAGAAAAAAGGATAACAGGTTCCGTGGTTGTGAGAATGCTTGAGATTCTCATACTTTCGGCTGCTGTATCCATCGGCTGTCTTTGCTTTTTTTATCTGAATCGTTTTCGGGTGCAGGAGTTTTTGATGAATCATACAGAAATCCTGAATGATGAAAGAGACGAGTTTATTCAATGGATGAACGAACAGTCCAGAAATTATAAAATGTATCCGACGGGAAAAGAGGTGGATGAGGCAGACAGGGAGATGCTGGATCAGGAATATCTTCCTTTTTTATTTGAACATCGCGATCCTTATTCTACCTTCTGGCTTTATAACGACGAGACGGGCAGGTATGTGACAGGGTATGTGGCGGACGTGCTGGCAGACAAGCCCTGGCTTCTTGGAACCAGTTTTTTGGAAGATCAGGCGGAGCGGGTTGAGACGAGGCTTCTTTTTCAGGACGGAACTGCTACGCTTATTGTGGAGAGTTACCGTGTCCTTCGAATATTTTCCTGGTACATGGGAGGCGCTGCTTTATTCAGTATTCTTCTTTTTCTTTTTCCTGTCATTATATATATATACAGAAGGATGAAGTATCTGAAAAAGATACGGCAGCAGGCGTTGGAAATGGCAGGGGGAAATCTGGTATGTCCCATTACCGTAGCGGGCAATGATGAAATTTCCTCCCTTGCACAGGAATTGGATTACCTTCGCTGTACATTAAAAAAACAGATAGAAGAAGAGCGGAAAAGCTATCAGGCAAACAGGGAGCTGATACGCGCCGTATCCCACGACCTTCGGACACCGCTTACTACACTTTATGGTTATCTTGAAATTTTAAACAAGGGGCTTGGAAAACCGGAGCAGTATGGAAGGTATCTGAAACGGTGTCTTGATAAGACAGAAGAAATCAGAAATATGTCTGACAGAATGTTTGAGTACACCCTTGTGTTTGAAGGAGCGGAAGAGGTGGGAAAGCAGGAGCTTTCTCTTGCTGTTTTGTGGAAAGAATTTGAAAATCGTATCAAAGAGCTGAAAGAAGCAGGTTTTCTTGTGGAAATTCAGGAAGAAATAAACTGGAAACCAGAAAAAATTCTGTTTCAGGGAAATCTCTTTCTTCTTAAAAGGCTGTCAGACAATCTGTTTTCTAATATAAGGCGTTATGGAGATAAGACGGATCAGGTGAGCATAGAAGTGATAAGAAATCAAGGAAAAAGGGGAATTGTTATAAAAAACAGAATTTTAGAATTGCGGGAAGCGGCAGGAAGCGGTGTCGGCTTGAAAAGTGCCAGGTGCATTGCACAGATTCATCAGTGGAGCCTTACATGGGAAGCGGAAGACGGTATTTTTTCTGTTGTTCTCTTGTTTTAGAGGAATAAGTGTGATAAACTTTGCCACAGGACAAGGAGGAAAATTATGTTAGATGTTTGTCTTGTTGGAACCGGAGGAATGATGCCGCTGCCCAGAAGATGGCTGACAGCGCTTATGACCCGGTATAATGGAAGCAGTCTTTTGATTGACTGCGGAGAGGGAACACAGGTTGCAATAAAAGAAAAAGGATGGAGCTTTAAACCAATTGATGTGATTTGTTTTACACATTATCACGGTGACCATATCAGTGGCCTTCCGGGGCTTCTTCTGACAATGGGAAATGCAGATCGTACAGAACCTCTCACGCTTGTGGGACCAAAAGGACTGGAGAGGGTAGTAAATGCGCTGCGCATCATCGCACCGGAACTGCCTTTCGAAATAAAGTTTATTGAAATCAGCGGACCGGAACAGGTTTTTGAATTAAACGGATACCGGATTACGGCTTTTCGCGTCAACCATAATGTATTGTGCTATGGATATACCCTTGAGATTCTCCGTCAGGGAAAATTTTCACCGGAGCGGGCAAAGGAACAGGGAATTCCTCTCAAATACTGGAACCCCCTGCAAAAAGGACAGGTAATAGAGGAAGACGGAATTACTTACACACCGGAAATGGTTTTGGGACCGGACAGAAAAGGAATCAAACTTACGTATACAACGGATACGCGCCCTACAGAATCTATTTTGCGAAATGCAAAGGAATCCGATCTTTTTATCTGTGAAGGTATGTATGGGGAAGAGGATAAAATCGAGAAGGCAAAAGGCTACAAGCATATGACCTTTAAGGAAGCTGCCGTTCTTGCAAGAGAGGCAGAGGTTGGAGAAATGTGGCTCACTCATTACAGTCCTTCTCTTGTGCGGCCGGAGGAATATATGGACAGGGTACGGGCCATTTTCCCAAACGCGTACCCAGGTAAAGATGGAAAAAGTGTAGAACTGAATTTTGAAGAGGAATAAGAATATGAAAGATACATTAATTCTTGCCATTGAAAGCTCCTGTGATGAAACAGCAGCTTCTGTTGTGAAGAACGGCAGAACCATTTTATCAAATGTAATTTCTTCTCAGATAGAGCTTCACAAATTATATGGAGGAGTAGTTCCGGAAATTGCATCCCGGAAGCACATAGAAAAAATTAATCAGGTCATAGAAGAGGCGCTGAAAGAGGCGGATGTAACTTTAGATGATCTGGATGCGATTGGCGTTACTTATGGCCCGGGGCTTGTAGGTGCTCTTCTTGTGGGTGTGGCAGAGGCGAAGGCAATTGCGTATGCAAAAAAACTTCCTCTTGTAGGCGTACATCATATAGAAGGTCATGTTTCCGCAAACTATATTGAACATCCGGATCTGGAACCGCCGTTTCTCTGCCTTATTGTATCAGGCGGTCACACGCACCTTGTGATTGTAAAAGAATATGGAGAATTTGAAATTCTGGGAAGAACAAGAGATGATGCAGCAGGTGAGGCCTTTGATAAGGTGGCAAGAGCCATAGGACTTGGCTATCCTGGCGGACCTAAAATCGATAAGCTTTCCAAAGAGGGAAATCCTCATGCGATTGAGTTTCCGAGAGCAAAAATCGAGGGAAGTCCTTATGACTTCAGCTTCAGCGGTGTAAAATCAGCAGTTTTAAATTATCTGAATAATGCATGTATGAAAGGGGAAGAAGTGAACAGGGCAGACATTGCAGCTTCTTTTCAGAATGCAGTGGTAGAAGTTCTTGTAGAACATACTATGCAGGCGGCCAAGGACTATCATATGGATAAGATTGCCATAGCCGGTGGTGTTGCCTCAAACGGAACGCTTCGCGCGGCAATGGAAAAGGCATGTGAGGAAAACGGGTATAAGTTTTACAGACCGTCCCCCATTTTCTGTACAGACAATGCAGCGATGATCGGAGTAGCTGCTTACTATGAGTACAAAAAAGGTGTGCGGCATGGCTGGGACTTAAATGCAGTTCCCAATTTAAAACTGGGGGAGCGGTAATAGAAAATGGAGAAAAGCACGACAGCGTACACAGCGATTGTACTGGCGGCAGGCAAAGGTACAAGGATGAACAGTAAAATACAGAAACAGTTTCTGGAAGTAGAGGGGAAGCCTGTTATTTATTATTCTCTTAAATGTTTCCAGGAGAGCCCTCTTATCCGTGACATAATTCTTGTGACGGGAGAGGAATCTCTTTCATATTGTAAAGAGGAAATTGTAAAAAGATTTGGTTTTTCAAAAGTGAAAAAGGTAACAGCGGGAGGAAAAGAGCGTTATGATTCTGTATACGCAGGACTTTGTGCCTGTGACAATACAGATTATGTTCTGATTCATGATGGAGCCCGCCCTTTTGTTACAGAAGAGATACTGGAACGGACATGCTTTGCTGTAAAAGAAACCGGTGCCTGTGTAGTTGGTATGCCTGCAAAAGATACAATTAAGATAAGCGACAGGAATAAGATGGTGGAATCTACGCCAGCCAGAGAGAAGGTATGGTTGGTGCAGACTCCACAGGCTTTTCGATATTCGTTGATAAAAGAGTCCTACGAAAGCATCCGGTGTAAGGATATGAGCGGAATTACAGATGACGCTATGATCGTGGAGCAGGAGAGTGGTGTAAAAGTGGCTCTTGTACATGGAAGCTATGAAAATCTTAAGATTACAACACCGGAAGATCTGATCATAGCAGAAGCTTTTTTGCGCTGTGGGATTGTAAAAAACAAATAAAAGAAAAAAATTGAAAAAAATGCAAAATTTGTCTTGACATGGAGAGAGATTGATGATAGACTATCACTTGCGCTGATACAGAAAGCGAAAGAGAAAGGCGAAGAGCCGTGCTTTGGAGAGGTATCGAAGTGGTCATAACGAGGCGGTCTTGAAAACCGTTTGTCCGCAAGGGCGCGTGGGTTCGAATCCCACCCTCTCCGCTTGTTGAGTAAAAAGATTTAAAAAATAAATCAAAAAAGTACTTGACAAAAGAAAAAGAATAAGATATAATACCGATTGTTGTCTCGACAAAAACGAGATAAGACATTAGGGCGATTTGGAGAAGTACCCAAGCTGGCCGAAGGGGCTCCCCTGGAAAGGGAGTAGGTCGTTAATAGCGGCGCGAGGGTTCAAATCCCTCCTTCTCCGTTAAAGTTTGATCGACAAAATAAAGTCGAAAAAACTTGAAAAAAGTTCTTGACAAGCTCGAAAAGATGTGATAAACTAAA
>Mack_p2__coassemble_2503_pt1 | contig 9036 bp, 4 predicted proteins | sample Mack_p2__metabat2_low_PE_034 | metagenome-assembled genome bin Mack_p2 | reverse complement strand
CCATAAATTGGATTATGGTGGATTTTTGAGAAATAGTGCTCAGTATTTTTCAATACTACAAGCAAAATATCATTTTATGAAAAATGAAGATTTGATAATAGGAAATGATAAAATATATAAAGAAAAAGTTTCTCAAAAAGATTTTTTGATTGAAAGCAAAAAATCGGGATTTTATTTACATAATTATGGGAATTATCAAAAAATTATATCCTTAGTTAATAAAAAAGGAATTACTGGCATACAGGTTTTATTTTCCCAGGCGAGTGAAGAAGGCACATATGTTGAATTTGAAAGAGAAATGCAAGAAATTTTGCAAAAATTGAAAGACAATTATGGAATAAAAAAAATTATACTTTGTGGTCATGGATTGTATGGGACATTTGAAACGATATTATTAAGTAGACATATACAGAATATAGGGATGTGCCTTTTAGGAGTAACAAATGATGACTTGTCTGGAGCAGCACAAAATTATGTAGATAATATCGAAAAAAGTTATTTTATTAGAAAAAAAACAGCTAAAATGATGAGAGATGTTTTATACAAATGTCAAGCAAATACAGAGCAAAAGAGCAAATGCGACTGTGAAAAGGAGAGATTTTGCGATGGATTTTGTGAAAACCATTGTTCGAGATATTTTCAATCTTTAGCAGCTATTGATTTTTCTGAGATACAAAAGTACATTTCAAATTATGATAAACCAGTATTGTATATGGAGTTTGCAAAAAATATGTATTCTACACACAAAAATAAAAATGAAATGATTTCGGGGAGCAAGTGTAGAAAATTTTATTTGAAAAATATTCATTTCAATATGAGAGAAAAACAAGAACCGGATTTCCCTACACTAAAAGATATAACTCGATATGAATTGGTGCAGAAATGCAAACCAAGTTCATATTTATTGTTAAAACAGGAACCAGAGATTAACGATAAGATTCTAAATATTTTGGATGACTTTTTGGAAAAACTTAATATTTTGTAGCGCTTAATCAAATAAATCAGCTTAGTAATCCTGAGTATATTGAGTTTTGGATTTGTTACTTCATAAGTACATGGATTATTTTTAGACGTTTTGTTGATTGATAAAAAAGATTTCCAAAATGGATGGAGCGGCAGTCTTGAAAGCTTTTTTCTATTGTGCTAGAATATATACTCAGTGCCATACATTATCATCGGAAAGATTGGTGATGTTTTTGCAGCGTGCGATAAAATTTTAGAGAGAGGTTTTCATACTTGAGTATAAACAAAAACACAAACGAAGAAAAAAAACATGGTCAAAACATGGTCAAATCAATATCTGGTTCTTCTGAAAGCCGTGTAAATACTGGATTTTCGGGTGATATTAGTGCATTATCTCCCATGATGCAGGAGTATGTAAAAACAAAAGAAGAATATCATGACTGTATTTTACTATACCGTCTTGGAGATTTTTACGAGATGTTTTTTGGGGACGCATTAACTGCCTCAAAGGAACTGGAAATTACACTGACGGGAAAGGACTGCGGTCTGAAAGAAAGAGCACCTATGTGCGGTGTTCCCTTTCATTCTGTAGAAACATATATTAACCGCCTGATTGAAAAAGGATATAAAGTCGCCATCTGCGAACAGGTGGAGGATCCGAAAAAGGCCAAAGGACTTGTGAAGCGGGAAGTAGTGCGGATTGTGACACCGGGAACGACTTTGGATGCCACTTCCCTTGATGAAACAAAAAACAATTATCTTATGTCTATTGTTTATATAGAAGACCATTTCGGCTGTGCCATTGCAGATATTACAACGGGAGACTGTTTTCTCACAGAACTTGATAAAGCACAAAAGCTTCTCGATGAAATTAATAAGTTTACCCCTGCGGAAATTATCTGCAACGAGTCTTTCTTAATGAGCGGAGTGGATACAGAGGATTTAAAAAACAGGCTTGGAATCTGTGTTTTTTCCCAGGAGCCCTGGTATTTTGATGATGAGCTCTGTCGGAAAACATTAAAAGAACATTTTCAGGTAAATTCTCTGGAAGGACTTGGAATCGGTGAATTTGAGAGCGGTGTTTTGGCAGCAGGAGCGCTGTTTCTTTATCTTCAGGAAACGCAGAAAACAGCACTTTCTCACATGGCAACCATACGCCCTTATTCAGCGGAAAAATATATGCTCATTGACAGCTCCAGCAGAAGAAATCTGGAGCTTGTGGAAACACTTCGTGAAAAACAGAAAAGAGGCTCGCTTTTGTGGGTACTGGATAAAACCAAAACTGCTATGGGTGCAAGAACCCTGCGCTCTTATGTGGAGCAGCCTTTAATTGACCAGGAAGAAATTGAAAACCGCCTTTCCGCCATTGAGGAACTGAATGAACATCCCATGCTTCGTGATGAAATCCGGGAATACCTTCAGCCCATTTACGACTTGGAACGTCTTATCAGCCGTATCAGCTATAAATCTGCAAACCCCAGAGATATGATAGCCTTTGCTTCTTCTCTGGAAATGCTTCCTCATATCAAACAGGTTTTGAAAGAATTTTCTTCCCCTGTATTAAGACAGCTTGAGGAAGAAATGGACAGCCTTTTGGACATAAGCGGATTAATTAAACAGGCGATTGTAGACGATCCGCCTCTTGCTCAGAAAGATGGTGGTATTATCCGGGAGGGCTATCATGAGGACGTAGATAAATTCCGCCGCTCCCGTACAGATGGAAAAAAATGGTTAAGTGAACTGGAAGCAAGAGAGCGGGAGCGAACTGGAATCCGCACCATGAAAATTAAATATAACCGGGTATTCGGATATTCTCTGGAAATTACAAATGCGTTTAAAGACCAGGTTCCGGATAATTATATTCGAAAGCAAACACTTACAAATGCAGAAAGATACATTACGCAGGAGCTGAAAGAACTGGAGGATCTGATCCTTGGAGCGGAAGATAAACTGTATGCTTTGGAATATGAGCTTTTTTGTGATGTTCGAGATAAAGTGGGTGCAGAAGTTGTCCGTATTCAGCAAACTGCTAAGGCAGTTGCAGCTATTGATGTTTTAGCTTCTCTTGCTCTTGTCGCACAGAGAAATAATTATGTCCGTCCGAAAATTAATAATTCCGGCGTTATAGATATTAAGAACGGGCGCCATCCCGTTGTGGAACAGATGATTGAAAATGATATGTTTATTGCAAACGATACGTATCTTGACAATCAGAAAAAACGGATTTCCATTATCACAGGTCCGAATATGGCGGGAAAATCTACATATATGCGTCAGACTGCCCTCATTGTTTTGATGGCACAGATTGGAAGCTTTGTTCCAGCTGAAAAGGCAAATATTGGAATTGTGGATCGGATTTTTACACGAGTTGGAGCCTCTGATGACCTTGCAAGCGGCCAAAGTACCTTTATGGTAGAAATGACGGAAGTTGCAAATATTCTTCGAAACGCCACTTCAAAAAGTCTTCTGATCCTTGACGAAATCGGAAGAGGAACGAGTACATTTGATGGGCTTTCCATTGCCTGGGCAGTTGTGGAGCACATCAGCAATACAAAGCTTTGCGGAGCCAAAACCCTGTTCGCTACACATTATCATGAGCTGACGGAGCTGGAGGGAAAAATATCCGGCGTAAACAATTACTGCATTGCTGTAAAAGAAAAAGGAGACGATATTGTATTCCTTCGAAAAATTGTAAAAGGCGGCGCAGATAAAAGCTACGGCATTCAGGTAGCGAAACTTGCCGGTGTTCCTGATACTGTTATTCAGAGAGCGAAGGAGCTGGTGGAAGAGTTAAGCGATGCAGATATTACAGCGGCTGTAAAGGATTTAACCGCTCCAAAGAAAAAACAGAAAATACAGTATGACCAGGTAGATATGGCACAGATGTCTCTTTTCGACACTGTGCAGGACAACGATATTATTAATGAAATTAAGGGACTGGAAATCGGGAACTTAACACCTATGGAAGCTTTAAATATTCTTTATAATCTGCAGAACAAAATTAAGAACAGATGGTGAGAAATTTGAGAAAAATTGCAGTTTTAGACCAGCACACAATTGATAAAATAGCAGCAGGCGAAGTGGTAGAGCGTCCGGCCTCTGTAGTAAAGGAGCTTGTAGAAAATGCCATTGACGCAGGAGCGACAGCTATTACCGTAGAAATTGCCGACGGAGGCAAAAAGCTGATCCGCATCACAGACAACGGTTCCGGCATGGAAATGGAACAGGTTCCCGTTGCCTTTCTTCGTCATGCCACAAGTAAAATTGAAAAAGTCGAAGATCTGGAAACCATTTCTTCGCTTGGTTTTCGAGGAGAGGCTCTTTCCAGTATTGCGGCTGTTTCCCAGGTGGAGCTGATCACAAAAACGCCTTCTGCTATAAGCGGAGTCCGCTATGTGATAGAAGGGGGACAGGAGAAAACCTTTGAGGAGATGGGGGCACCTGACGGAACTACCTTCCTCGTAAGAAACCTTTTTTATAATACTCCTGCAAGAAGCAAATTTTTAAAATCGGATACCACGGAGGGAAACTATATTAACACTTTAATGGAACAGCTTGCACTTTCCCACCCTGAGGTTTCCTTTAAGTATATACAGAATAAGCAGGTGAAGCTTCACAGCTCCGGTAACTACAATGTAAAAGACGTAATTTATAATATATATGGCAGAGATATTGCAAAATCTATTCTTGAGGTTTCTTACGAAAACGAGTTTATGAAAATAGATGGATTTGTAGGAAAACCTGAAATTTCCAGAGGAAACCGTTCTTTTGAAAATTATTATATCAATGGGCGATATGTAAAAAACAATCTGATCACAAAGGCAATTGAGGACGGATATAAAGGATTTCTCATGCAGCATAAATTTCCTTTTGTATCTCTTCATATTGAGATGGAAGGAAATGATCTGGATGTAAATGTGCACCCGAGAAAAATGGAGGTACGTTTTGCGAGAGGGCCGGAGGTATACGACGCCATATATGATACGGTTCGTCGCGCGCTGACAAAGAGAGAGATGATTCCTGAAGTTTCTGTTGGAAGAGAAGAGCCGAAGTCTTTATTAAAGGCTCCTGTTCAAAAATCCGTGGAAGTTCCGGAACCTTTTGAAGTGAAACGAAGAATGGAAAAAGCAGAAATGGAAAAAGCAGAAATTCTTCGTGAAACGCCTCCGGTATATCAAACTCCGCTTACAAAAGAAGAGGAGCAGATGTTTTCCGGCACATTAAAAGAGCGTAAAGAGCAAGTAATGAAAGAGGCGGAACGTAAAGAAGCAGTACAAACAACCATTCCTGAAGAAGCCCCAAAAACAATAAAAGAAGAAATTCCGGTAATTTCTCACACAGCGAAAAAGACAGAAGAAAAAGCTGAAACAATAACGGAAACAACTGTAGAAAAAACGGAAGAAGTATCTTATCAGAAGAAAGAAACGGAGACTCCTCCTCCTAAAAAGCAGGAACAGGAGACGGGAGAGCAGCTTGAATTTTTTAAAGAAAAGCTTCTCGCTCCGGAATCAAGAAGCCGTCATCGGCTCATCGGACAGCTTTTTGATACCTACTGGCTTGTGCAGTTTGAAGATTCTTTCTATATTATTGACCAGCATGCTGCCCATGAAAAAGTATACTATGAAAGGTTTGTAAAACAGTTTGAAAATCAGGAAATCTCTTCCCAGTATATCAGTCCGCCTCTCATTGTAAGTTTAAATCTTGAGGAAGAAGGGCGTCTGAAGGCAAATGAAGAATATTTCAATGAATTTGGATTTGAAATCGAGCCGTTTGGAGGAAGAGAATACTGCATCAGTGCCGTTCCGTCTAATCTTTATGGAATGAATGAGGAATCTCTTTTTCTGGAAATGTTGGACTCCCTGTCTCCTGACGGAGAAAATAACACGCTTTCTCTTTTTACTTCAAAGCTTGCTACAATGGCGTGTAAGGCGGCAGTAAAGGGAAATCATCAGATGTCCTCACTGGAGGCGGATAAGCTCATTGACGAGCTTTTGAAACTGGAAAATCCGTATCACTGTCCGCATGGGCGTCCGACCATTGTCTCCATGACAAAATCGGAAATCGAAAAGAAATTTAAAAGAATTGTTTAGGAGGCGCTATGAAAAAACCTTTAGTTGTTTTGACAGGACCTACTGCAGTAGGAAAAACAAAGCTTTCTATTTCTCTTGCAAAGGCGCTTAACGGAGAGATTATTTCCGCTGATTCTATGCAAGTGTATAAATACATGGATATTGGCTCTGCAAAGATTACAGAAAAAGAAATGGACGGTGTTCCCCATCATTTAATTGATGTTCTTTCCCCTTTTGAGGAATTTCATATCGTACGCTTCCAGGAGTTGGCCAAAAAGGCGATGGAAGACATTTATAATCGCGGTAAAACCCCTGTTTTTGTGGGAGGAACCGGATTTTATATTCAGGCAATTACAAAAGATATAGATTTCACAGAAGGCGAGGAAGATAAACAATACAGAGAAGAGCTGAGCCGTCTTGCAGCGGAAAAAGGAAATGAATTTCTCCATGAGATGTTGCGGGAAGTAGACAAAAAAAGCGCGGAAGAAATTCATGCCAACAATGTAAAACGTGTCATTCGTGCCCTGGAATTTTACAAAGAAAACGGCTTTCCCATTTCACAGCATAATGAAGAACAGAAACAAAATGAGACGCCTTATAATCTTGCCTACTTTGTTTTAAACGCACCAAGAGATCTTTTATATGAACGAATTGACCGACGGGTTGATGAAATGATGGAAAACGGACTTGTCAAAGAAGTTCAAAAATTAAAAGATATGGGCTGCCGGCGGGAAATGACTTCCATGCAGGGTCTTGGATATAAAGAAATTCTTTCTTTTTTGGACGGAGAAATTCCTCTTGATGAAGCGGTACGGATTTTAAAACGTGATACCCGCCACTTTGCAAAACGACAGCTTACCTGGTTTCGAAGAGAATCCAATGTCGTTTGGGTAGACAAAGATAAGTTTGCATTTAATGATGAGAAAATTTTGGAATATATGCTCTCTGTGTGCAGAGAAAGAAAGATTATAGAATAAGCAAAACAGGAAAGGAACAAAAAATGAAGGAAATGTATGAACAGCTTGGGATTTCTTCCCAGGTATATGATTTTGGAAAAAAAATAGAGGACTCTTTAAAGGAGCGTTTTGAAGAGTTCGACCGTGTGGCAGAATATAACCAAATGAAAGTGCTTCTTGCCATGCAGAAAAACAGAGTAAGCGAAGAGTGCTTTGGGGCTTCTTCCGGATATGGGTACAATGATTTCGGCCGTGATACCCTGGAAAAGGTATATGCAGATACCTTCCATACAGAAGCATGCCTTGTACGCCCTCAGATTGCCTGTGGAACACATGCTCTTGCAATTGCTCTTTTCGGAAATCTTCGCCCGGGAGACGAAATGCTGGCTCCTGCAGGGAAACCGTACGATACGCTGGAGGAGGTAATTGGTATTCGTCCTTCGAAAGGCTCCCTTGCAGAGTACGGAATTTCCTACCGTCAGGTAGACCTTCTTTCAGATGGAACTTTTGATTATGAAAACATTAAAAAATCAATCAATGAAAAGACACGTCTTGTAGCAATCCAGCGTTCTAAGGGATACCAGACACGCCCTTCTTTTTCCGTAAAACAAATCGGAGAATTGATTGCTTTTGTAAAAAATATAAAACCGGATGTTATCTGCATGGTAGATAACTGTTACGGAGAATTTGTAGATACCATAGAGCCGAGTGATGTAGGAGCAGATATGATAGTTGGTTCTCTTATTAAAAATCCGGGCGGCGGTCTTGCCCCTATTGGCGGCTATATTGCCGGAACAAAGGAATGCGTGGAAAATGCATCCTACCGTATGACGTGTCCCGGACTTGGTATGGAGGTAGGGGCAACCCTCGGTGTAAACCGCTCTTTTTATCAGGGATTTTTCCTTGCTCCTATGGTCACAAAGGGGGCATTAAAGGGTGCTGTCTTTGCCGCAAATGTTTATGAACGCCTTGGCTTTCCTGTTGTTCCGGATTCAAAAGAACCTAGACAGGATATTATTCAGGCAGTTACTCTTGGAACACCGGAGAGAGTAGTTGCTTTTTGTAAAGGAATCCAGGCTGCAGCTCCTGTTGACAGCTATGTGGATCCGGAACCATGGGATATGCCGGGATATGACAGTCAGGTTATTATGGCAGCCGGCGCGTTTGTACAGGGTTCTTCTATCGAGCTTTCTGCTGACGGTCCTATGAAACCGCCGTATGCAGTATATTTCCAGGGCGGTCTTACATGGGAACATGCAAAACTTGGTATTTTGATGTCACTTCAAAAGCTGGTAGATAAAAATCTTGTGACGCTTTAAACACCTTAAAAAGGAGATATTATGGCAAAAAGAAACCTTGTTGTTATAGGAGCAGGAGCCGCAGGCTTAATGGCGGCTGTGACAGCGGCAGAAAACGGAGCTTCTGTCACGGTTCTGGAACAAAATGACAGGCCCGGCCGAAAAATCGCTGCAACAGGAAACGGAAAATGTAATTTTACAAATATAGAGATTCCGGCAGATGCCTATCGTGGAACACATCCGGAATTTGTCCGGGATGCTCTGGAACAGTTTTCTGTTTCTCAAGCGATTCAATTTTTTGAAGAACTGGGAATTTTTCCTGTAAACAGAAAAGGCTGCCTTTATCCCCGAAGCGGACAGGCACAGAGTATAACAGACGTACTCTGCATGAAAGCACATGCCCTCGGCGTAAAAATAAAGACAAATGAAAAAGTAACTTCTCTTTCTCATGAGAAAAAGAACGGACATAAAATATGGAAGGTTCACACAGAAGGCTGGTGCTATGAAAGCGACTGCGTGATTCTTGCAAATGGTTCGAAAGCATCTTCTATCTCCGGCTCTGACGGAAGCGGTTACACTCTGGCAGAATCTCTGGGACATAAAATTGTCACGCCTCTTCCAGCCCTTGTTCCCCTAAAATGCAAGGGAAAGAAATTTTCTTCCTGGGCAGGAACAAGGACAGAAGGAAAAATTTTTGTTTTTTCAGAAGGTAAACTTTTAAAAGAAGAGCAGGGAGAGCTTCAGCTTACG
>Mack_p2__coassemble_1615_pt1 | contig 14285 bp, 16 predicted proteins | sample Mack_p2__metabat2_low_PE_034 | metagenome-assembled genome bin Mack_p2 | reverse complement strand
TACCTCCGTCCTTCAGGAATTTCTGGAAAAATGCAAATCCCTTCTCGGAATCCAGATTTGTGTAGCCAAGCATTTTTTCGATTTTTGGTCCTTCTACAACGAAAATATGCTCGTCCTCTTCCAGATGCTCCACTGTAAATGGAAGATTTTCTGTAATTAAGACGTCCTCCGGGAAGAATTCCTGTTCAAATACAATCGGTTCTCGCTCACAGGAATCAAGAAGTTCTTTTACATGGAAAAGAAGCTCACGAACGCCCTGTCCTGTCACTGCTGAAATGGGATATACGGAAATCCCTTTTGGCTCAAATTCTGCTTTCAGCTTATCAATCGGGTTTTCTTCCCCATCGTCAAAAATACAGTCAATTTTATTTGCTGCAATTACCTGAGGACGAGAAGCAATTTCCGGATTGTATGCTTCCAGCTCTTTATTGATTTTATAAATATCTTCAATCGGATCTCTTCCCTCTGTAGAAGCTGCGTCCACAATGTGAATCATCACCCTTGTACGCTCAATGTGACGAAGAAATTCATATCCAAGTCCAACACCTTCTGAAGCTCCCTCAATCAGCCCCGGTATATCAGCAATTACAAAACCGCCGTTCTCTGTATCTACTACACCGAGATTCGGACTTAAAGTTGTAAAGTGATAGTTGGCGATTTTAGGCTGTGCATTTGTCACACGGGAAAGGAAAGTAGATTTTCCAACATTTGGAAATCCTACAAGTCCCACGTCTGCAATCACTTTCAGTTCAAGCAGAACTTCCAGTTCTTGCGCCGGCTGTCCTGGCTGTGCATATTTAGGTACCTGCATAGTAGCAGTCGCATAATGCTGGTTTCCTTTTCCGCCTTTTCCGCCTCTTAACACAACCTGACGCCTGTTTTCACCGGACATATCTGCGATCACTTTACGGGATTCTGCATCCATAATTACAGTTCCTTCCGGAACTTTCAATACAATACTTTTTCCATCTGCACCATGACAACGGCGCTTTCCGCCTTCTTCGCCGTCCTGTGCTTTATATTTCCGTTTATGTCGATACTCACCTAAAGTATTCTGGCCTTCATCAACCTCAAAAATAACGTCTCCGCCACAGCCGCCGTCTCCGCCGTCCGGACCGCCATTAGGAACATACAATTCTCTTCGGAAGCTTACATGTCCGTCCCCGCCTTTTCCGGATCGAATTAAAATTTTTGCTCTGTCTGCAAACATATTCTACCTCTGTTCTCTTTTATGAAAAGAGAGGCTCCAAACCATATAGATTCGAAGCCTCCCACTTAACCAAAATTACTCTGCATCTGTTACAACGATAGAAACCTGTTTCTTATCGCGTCCTTTTCTGGTGAATCTTACAACACCATCTTTCAGTGCAAATAAAGTATAATCTTTTCCACAGCCTACGTTTTCACCTGGGTGAATCTTAGTTCCGCGCTGTCTGTAAAGAATATTTCCAGCTTTTACAAACTGTCCGTCTGCTCTTTTCGCACCTAATCTCTTAGATTCGGAATCACGACCGTTCTTTGTAGAACCAACTCCTTTTTTATGTGCGAATAACTGAAGGTTCATTTTCATCATGTTGTTACACCTCCTTGACTTTTACTGTCAAATATCGATTGTTATAACTATGCTCAATTTCTGTTAATCCGAGAATCAGGGAATCCATAAGAAGTCTTCCCTTCTCTGTATTCTTTCCGGAAAAGTGAATGGACACAAACCCATCCTGCTCAGATGCCTGAAAATCCTCTTCTGTAAATGTCTCGAGAGAATTCACAGTATTAATAATCAGGGCTGATACAGCAGCGCAAACAATATCCTGTCCTGCTTCTGCATACCCGGCATGTCCTTTCGAGCGAAAGTCCACATAATCATGGTTTCTCTTCTTAACTGTAATTGTAATCATAATGACACCAGATTAGCCGTTAATCTTTTCGATTTTAACTTTAGTGTACTGCTGTCTGTGACCGTTTTTCTTGTGATAACCAGTTTTTCTTTTGTATTTGTAAACGATAACTTTTTTAGCTTTACCATTTTCAACTACAGAAGCGGTAACACTGGCACCTTTTACATCGTCTCCAACTTTTAATCCGTCATTGCTTACTGCAATCACATTGTCAAAAGTTACGGTTTCACCAGCTTCAACACCGAGTTTTTCAACTCTGATTACGTCGCCTTCAGCAACTTTGTACTGTTTACCACCTGTTGCAATAATTGCGTACATTCGTGGCACCTCCTATAATCTTTACTCGCCAGATATGGTGACCGTTTGGTTCTTAAACCTCTCTGTGCGGCATACTCGTTTATCTTAGCACGGAAATAGCAATCCGTCAATATGATTTTTGAAAAAATTCTCTTATTTTGTCTTATTTTTTTACGGGCAGAATTTCAATCCAGTATCCGTCCGGATCTGTAATAAAATAAATGCCCATTTCCGGATTTTCAAATGCAATGCATCCCATCTCCTTGTGATGTTTATGCAGCTCTTCATATTTATCTGTATCAAATGCAAGATGAAATTCACATTCTCCAAGATTGTACGCTTCTGTTCTGTCACAAAGCCATGTGAGCTCAAGCTGGAAATCTGTTTCCCCATCCCCAAGATAAACAAGTTTAAAAGAACCATCCGGAGCATTTAACTCTCTTACCGGCTCAAGGCCCAATGCCGCTTTATAAAAAGCAAGACTTTTTTCAAGATTCAATACATTAAAATTAAAATGTGTAAATTTCAGCATAGTATCCCTCCAAATTCTTTTAGTTAACATAAATATATTATCGCAAACTTATTTCTTTTAAATCCTCAGAAAGAGGACGACGCACTTTTTTTCTTGTCATTTCCAGAATATGAAGCGGCGTAATATCCACTGCCTTCGCCTTGACAGAATCTTTTCTTAAATGCTTTTGAAGCACATGAAAGAGTTCGTCCTGATGATCCGGGTTTTCCATATTAATGAAATCAATCAGAATAATACCGGACAGATTTCGCAGACGAAGCTGCCTTGCAATTTCTCCTGCTGCCTCCAGATTGATCTTTCGGTATGTCTCCTCCGCCTTTTTCTTCCCTGTAAACTTTCCGCTGTTTACGTCAATAGAAACAAAAGCTTCTGTTTGCTGGATCACAAGAAAACCGCCGCTTTTTAACCACACCTTCTGCTTCTGCACTTCCTCAAGGACCATGCCAATCCTGTACAGCTTATATAAAGGAAGAAGCGCATCCTCATAAAGACGCACCTTATTTTCCTCTCCGTGGCTTACTTCTTTAAGATATGCCACAATATGTTCAAAAACCTCAGGTATATCGGTCACAATCTCATCCAAATGTTTACTATATGTGTCACGAACAGCATTCATATAAAAAGGTTCTGTTTCATAAACACAGCTAAAACAGGTACGACTCCTTCCATATACCGCTGTTTTTTCATAAAGTCTCTTCAAAAAAGAAAGTTCTGTGAGAAATTCTTCCTTACTTGCCTCTCCTGCATTTGTACGGACAACAATACCGTACTCCCGGGGAGAAACTGCCCTTTCTTCTTCCAACCATTTATTCAGCTTATTTTTCTCTTCCTGAATCAGTTTTTTGGAAAAACCAATCTTTTTCTCCCCTGTAGTAAGAACCAGATATTTGCCTGTAAAATTCAGATTCGTAGTGACAGCAGGAAGTTTTCCCTTCATTGCCTCACGGCTCACCTGTACAAGCAGCATATCCCCGGGACGAAGGGGAGCATCTCCTGTTCGTCCGGAGGAAAAAACAGGATTTTTCACATCACTTAAAGGAAGGTAGCATCTGGTATCCGGATCAATCATGACAAATGCCGCCTGAATATTTGCGGCAATATTTTCTACCTGCCCTACATAAATATTTCCCAGAATCGATTTTTTCCCTTTTTCCTCGAGCATAAGCTCCATAATATGCCCGTCCTCTTCCAGAGCACAGGTATTACAGGAAACACCCTCTATTTCCATTCCGGCAATGATCAGTTTACTCAACTTCCTCACCTAATGCTTCCAGAGGAACAAACATCGGTTTTTCCTCGGTCCCTGTATTGGCATACACTTCCAGTCTCTCTACTGCATAGGCAAAAGGAGAAAGTTCTTCTCCCATCCACTGAAAAAAGGTATCTGTCACAAGTTCCGGTTTTGTATAATTGGCGCTTGCAGACGCCAGCATATAAAATATTTTGTCTTCGTGAAACTCCATTTTATAAATAAAAGGACGAATATTTACTTCCTTTTCACTTTTCTTTGTCTTCTTTGTAACCAGAATTTCCTCCTGAGATAAAAACTGAGAAATTTTATCTTTCCAGTCACTTTTTGGCTCTTTTCCCTGGCGAAATTCCACGTAATAATCGGCGGCTGCCACGAGAGCCATTGCCTTACTTGCTTTTCCATCCTCTACTTGCCGGGCACTTAAAACCTGCATTCCTTCTGCCATTGTGCCGTTTAAACGCTCCACAATTTCCTTTGTGGAGATAACTTCTGTAAATTCCACATCAAAATATTCTCCTTTGCTTGTGGTTCCTACTCCAAGAGGCGCCGCAAAGGACATAATCATATGAGGACTGTAGCCCCCGGAAAAAGCAACGGGAAGCCCTGCTCTTCTGATGGCTTTCTGAAAATAACGCATTGTATCAAGATGTCCTACAAATTTTACAGGTCCCTGCTTGCTGAATTTAATTCTCACCTTCATAACATACGCCTCCTCCATAACGTTTTGCTCCACATCCCGAACACTGCTGACGGCAATTTGGTGTCACTGTCTCATTTTTTGCCTGCTGCCACTCCCGAATCAGGAATTTCTTCGTAACTCCTGCGTCAATAAAATCCCACGGAAGGATTTCTTCTACATCACGCTCACGAAGGGTATAAAAATCAACGTCAATGCCCGTTTCTTTGAATGCCTCTTTCCATATATCATATCGGAAACTTTCAGACCAGGCATCATAAAGCGCACCTTTTTCATAAGCCTTTAAAATAACATCTGCGCATCGTCTGTCACCTCTTGCAAGGAATCCCTCAAGAATGGTAACATCTGGTTCATGCCAGTTATATTTAATACTCCTCTGATTTAACTGAGCGCGGATTTCCCCTTTTACCACTTTCGCCTTTTCGATGAAATCTTCCTCTGTATACATAGAAGCCCACTGGAATGGTGTAAACGGCTTCGGAACAAAGAAAGAGGTACTTACATTAATCTGTACCTTACCATTTCTGTTCTCTTTCGGAATTTCATAATATTCCTCCGCAATTTTCTGGGCAAGATGAGCAATTCCCTTCATATCCTCCTCTGTCTCTGTAGGAAGACCAAGCATGAAATAAAGCTTTACTCTGTTCCAGCCACCGGCAAACGCCTCTCTTGCACCTTTTAAAATCACTTCCTCCGTAAGTCCTTTATTAATTACGTCACGAAGCCTCTGAGAGCCAGCCTCCGGTGCAAAAGTAAGACTGCTTTTCTTTACGTCCTGTACCTTACTCATCACATCGAGGGCAAAGGCATCAATGCGAAGAGAAGGAAGAGAAATATTTACAGCCTCCTCTTTAAATTCATCAATCAGGAAGTTTACCAGCTCTTTCAATTCTGTATAATCACTGGAGCTCAAAGAGCTTAAAGAAATTTCTTCATGCCCTGTGTTCTTCAGCATTTCTCTTGCAGATGCTTTTAAAGTCTCTACATTTCTTTCCCGTGTAGGACGATAAATCATACCAGCCTGACAGAACCGGCAGCCTCTGATACAGCCTCTCTGGATTTCCAGAGTTACACGGTCCTGCGTTGCCTTTATAAACGGAACAACAGGAGCGGAAATAGAACGGTATCCCGCTTCCATATCTGTTATAATCTGTTTAGCAACTGTTTCCGGAACACCCGGACGGTTTGGTTTAAAAGAAGCAATCGTTCCATCTTCTTTATAAGTAACATCATAAAAGGCAGGTACATAAATTCCGGGAATCTGCGCAGCCATCATAAGAAAATCTTCTCTTGTGCCGCCTGCTTTCTGATTCTTTTTATAAGCGTCAAAAAGCGCATCATAAGAAGTTTCTCCTTCTCCAATATAAAACAGATCAAAAAATGCTGCCAGTGGCTCAGGATTGTAAGCACATGCTCCTCCACCAATTACAATCGGATCTTCCTTACGCTCAGAAGCCAAAAGAGGGATTCCGCTTAAATCAAGAACCTGAAGTACGTTTGTATAACACATTTCGTATCCAAGGGTAATTCCCAGAAAATCAAAATTTTTTACCGGATCCTGGGATTCCAGAGCAAACAGGGAAATATTTTCCTGACGCATAACCTTATCAAGATCAGTCCACGGGGAAAAAACACGCTCACACCATACATCTTCCCGCTCATTAAAAAGATTATAAAGAATCATCATGCCAAGATTTGACATACCGATTTCATAAACATCCGGGAAGCACATGGCAAAACGAATCTTCCCTTCCTTTTCCTTCATAACGGAATTTACTTCTCCGCCGATATATCTTGCTGCCTTATCAACCTGCAGCAAGATTTCATCACTCAGTGCTAATTTTCTCATATATTTCCTTTCTCTATATATTTCGCAAATTCTTTCAAACCTGTATATGATTGAACTCATCCAATCTACACCATTATATACATTTTAGGGAAGAACTTCAAGCAAATATCTTTCGTCAAGAGGAATAAAGAAATGCAGGGCTTTTCTTAATCCTGCATCTAAAGAAATAACCAGGGAAAGAATCCCCATTGCAAGGACGAAAACATATCGTCCAATCACAAGCTCACTTTTACGAACAGGCAAAATACCAAACAGACGATCCATACTGTTTTTTTCTGTATTACTCATAATCATCACCTTTCTTGCTTGTAAACACTACAATTTCATCAATGGTGGCAGGCTCAACAGTCAGGTTGGAGAAAACGCTTATATCTTCGGTTTTCATCAGAGCCTCAAATCCTGTAGGGAATATACGAATACCAGCCGCCTTATTTTTCAGATCATCGGACAGTTCCTCAATTCCACCTTTTACTATACGGAACATATCTACAAAATCATCTTTGCTGCCAGTAAAGAACAACTCGCCATAACTGATGTAGGTAATATAGTCGGCTGCACGCTCCAAATCACCGGTGATATGGGTGGAGAACAAAACACTATGCTCGCCATCTTCAACAAGGTGAAATTTCCGTAACATATCTGCAAATTTCTGGCTGTCCCAATTTGGATAAAATACCGAAATGGATTTTTCAACCTGCGACACTTTCCAATCATCACTGAAATAATTTGTATCGAACACAACGCCCAGCTCTGATTTTGCTTTTTGTTCTTCTGTGATATTATCCCGCCCCATCATCTTGACTGTGCCGCCGGTGCGCTTGAGCATATTCAAAATCAGTTTGATTGTCGTTGTTTTACCAGAATCGTTCGGACCAATCAAACTATTAAAATGTTTTTAAATTTGAAAGTCTTTTTCCACTACTTTTGATTTTTGTTTTAGCTACTATTATGTATAGTATTCTGTTACAAAAAATTGATACATAGCAAACCCAATCGAGCCAGTCAACAGTAGGCAACGCATATCCACTGTTGACTGGCTCTCAGGCTTTACGGGTAAAATTGTATGAAAAGTATTTGCTCTTATTTCGACTTACAGTACTGAACGATGTTCTTTCTAAACATGGTTTTATCTATATCCTACGCACCAAAATATTCGTCAAGCTGCTTTTTGAATTCCTCAGGAATCTCCCGCGAAAATGGAATGATGTCAATATTTCCAAGATTTTCCGCAATGTGCGCCAGAAGTCTTGCGCTTCTCTCAAGAGACCAGGCTGAAAGAAGATCAACGGTATCGTAATGCGTATGCATTCCGAAGCCGTCCCTGTTTAAGGTCATAGCCGGGATCCCCTTCCACGCAAAGGTATTGGAGTCGCTTCCCCAAATCTGGTTCTTGGTTGTCATACCAATGCCTGTCTCAGCAGCAAGATAAGTCAGCATAGAACAGACAGATGGATCAGCTGTCACACCAATCACATTGCCGCCCACAAGCTGGCCTGCCAGATCTACATTCATGTTAAAGCGATGTTTTCCAAGCTCATGCTCATGCATCTTAATGTAATGGCGGCTTCCAAGAAGACCCTTTTCCTCTGCGCCAAACCATACGAATTCCACGGTTCTTCTCGGCTGATGCTCTTTTAAGTAACGGCAAACTTCCATAATGATAGCCGCCCCTGCCATATTGTCATAAGCGCCCGGCCCCTCCGGAACAGAATCATAATGTGCGGTAAGAGTAAGAATCTCATCTGCATGGTCACTTCCCTGAATTCTTGCCTCCACATTGCGGGATGTGCGAGTCACTTCCTCCTGAAGAAGAGTAAGACGGACTTTCTTTGCTCCCTCAGTAACCATTTCCACTGCGTCCAGATAATGAATGCCCACACCTTGGATTCGTTCTTTTTCATTTAAAGCTTCATATACCTTCTGTGGAATGGCTGCTGCCCTTGGAATACGGTCCTCTCCCGTATCTGTCGGGGAACCGCTGATGCTGACAAAGCCTGCTGCTCCTGCCTTTAAAAGTTTCAGATACATATCCTTTCGCACAATCTCATTGACCATAACTATTTTGCCTGCCGCATGAGAAAGGCTGATGTCATCTCCGTTTTCCACGTAGAGAAACTCTGCTTCCACACCCTCTCCTGCCGTACTTCCGCATCTCTGATAGCCGGTTACCTGATAAGTTTTATTATATGGCTCTGTAACAGTAAGTTCTGCCTTTCTGATCTCCCAGGTATTAAAGGTAAACTCAGAAAGCATACTTTCCATGCCAAAGCTTTTTAATTCCTCCCGTATCAGGGAAGCTGCCTTTTCTTCTGTGGGGGTTCCTGCTTCTCTGATGTAATTAAATTTTAAAACGAAATCCATCTGGCGTTGTCCGCTGATTGTGTTTTTACTCATAATACTATCTCCATTGTAATTTATTTATGCTTCTTCCTTCCAGCTCTCCATATGGCGCACAATCCTCTTATAAAAATCCACTGCCACAGGAAGAGCTGAAAGATTAATGTTTTCGTCTATTCCGTGAATGCTCTGGTATTGCTGCTCATTAATCTCCAGCGGAGCGAAACGGATACTGTTTTCGCAGACAGGTGTATAGAATCTGGCGTCTGTGCCTCCTGTCATGGCATAGGGGGCAACGATTACTCCCGGGTACATTTTTTTCACCACATGCTCAACAAGGCGGAATGGCTTTCCTTTATAATCTACCACCGGACAGGGCTGATGAATCAGAATCCTCTCTGTCTCAATTCCATACTTCTGCGCGATTTTTGACACAAGCGCAAGGCTTTCTTCCACACCCTGATGATGGATAAAACGCATATTTCCTGTTACAGAAGCCTCCTGCGGAATCACATTCAGTCCATCGGAGCCCTTTGCCATAGTAAAATTAAGAGTTGTGGTTATCATTGCCGCTCCAAGGGGATTGACCTTTGGAAGCAGCTTCTCCAGAAGGGGCTCCAGCTGTCTTTCGTATTTCATAACTTTGCCGAGGGCTCCCTCTGTATAAGGCGCCATTCTACGGAACATCTCCGCTACGGTAGGGTTCATTTTTGAGGTAAAGGGATTGTGGTTTTCAATATCCATCATAAAAGCAGCCAGACGGGTAAGGGGCGTCTGCTTCTGGGGAACACTGGCATGACCACCGTTACCCTTTGCGGTAAAACGAATATCTCCGTATCCCTTTTCCAGACAGCCCACCATAGCAAAACGACCCTTCACTCCCTTCATGGGCTCCTCCTTGATCATTCCGCCCTCATCCATAAGGAATTTTAAGTGCACACCGTTATCCTGAAGCCATTTTACAGTAAGGGGTGCTCCTTCTCCGCCGATCTCCTCGGTACAGCTGCTGGCAAGATAAACGTCACACGCAGGAACGTAATCCTTTGCGATTAGCTCCTCCGCTGCCTGAAGGAAACAAAACAGACTGCCCTTAGTATCCACGGTTCCTCTTCCCCATACAGCGCCGTCTGCAATCTCGCCGCCAAAGGGATCATATTTCCATTCGCCTGATGCTTCCACAACGTCCTGATGGCTCATAAAAAGGATTGGTTCTCCCTGACCTTTGCCCTTCCATTTAAAAAGAAGACTCCCGTTAAATTCATGTTTTTCGCAAACTCTGTGGATATTTGGGAAAAGCTCCTCCAACAGCTCATGGAATCTGTAAAATTTGCTGAGCTCCTGATGAAAGGCATTGGAAATGGTCTCACAGCGGATCATTTTTCCAAGTCTTTCTCCGTAAAACTGTTCTCTTTCGGTTGTTTTATTATCCATTATGCTCCCTCCTTATCAAAGCTTATCTTTTTTCCATAAAATATATCCGATGGCAAGTGCCATTCCACCCGCCGGAATCAGCAGAATACTTGTCTGGGAGATTGCCGCCGGAACAAGTACACAGAGAAGGGTCATGGAAAGCAGCGGGATAGCTGCGATTTTCATGCTCTTTCTGAAATATTTTAACCCAAGAGCTCCAAAAAGCGCCGGGACTACCGTATCAAAAGCAGGAGTAAGTACTGGATTTTCCAATACCGGAGTAAGGGGCACCAGAAGAAGCACACCTGCAAATATGACAAGCATGGTAACAATAGAACTGGACGCTACGCTTAATGTAGAAATAATCTCATTTTCCGCAGTACCGACCTCTGTTTTTGCAATATCCCTAGCATTCATGGCACAGGGAATCTTAAGATTGGTAACATTACCGGTCAGGAAGGTAAGATAGCTTCCGCCGTTTCCGAGCATGGGCGCATACACAAGAAATTCTACAATCCCCACCGGAATATATACCACACCAACCTTGATAAATCCGCTGATAAAACCTTTCAGATCCGGAAACGTTCCGTAAATGGCTCCCATAAGAAAAGGAACTGCAAGAAGCAGTATGACTGCCAATATCAGCATAATCCTTCCAAGACGATGCTGTCCTCTGTTAAATTCTTCAAGAAATTTTTCTTTATCCATGTTCTCCTCCTACAGATTCATAAGAACAGCTGCTGCCATTCCGATGATCATACTTACGGCGATACTGAAATTCTCCAGCCATTCCATCTTTTTCTTTCCAATCAGATATTCAAATACAGCCATTGCAAGGCCGGAAATCCCTGCTACAAGAAGAGGCGTACTGTTTTTAAACGCTGTCCAGGTTCCCACATAGGAACCGATGTATGCGCTGCAAAGTCCGATGAACATGGCGATGGTAGCATAGGTTCCAAACCCGGGTCTGCCGTTGTCTGCTCTTTTTTCTTTTTTCTGAACCTTGCCAAGATATTTTTTCAGTCCGAAAATACAGCAGGTGATACCACTTAAAATACCGGCTGTCATAACCAGAGCAATAGTCGTAAAGGCCGCTATGGACAGCTCGCTGACCTTAAGCCCGGAAAGCCCCATACCGGTTGCCGCGATTTCCGCAACATTCAGCTCATACTGCAGAGCACCCACCACGGAAAGTCTCAGCCAGGATAAAGGTACGCCAAGGCTTCCACTTAAAGCAATCACACCAAGAAGGATACTTACTGCCGGAAGGACGGAAAAGGTTGCGCTGGACATAATGGCTCTTCGCATTACTTTTTTGTCCATTCCGATAGCAATCCCCGCCCGGTAGCTTTTTACCAGAAATACAACACACATGATCAGGATAAACAGCAGCACACCACCCACAATCAGATAAAAGGGCAGGCTGTTTACCTGTTTCAGATACTCACTCATCTCTCTTTCCTCCACCTTTGTTTATTCGTTACAATTTTATCACAAAATCCCATAAAAAGACAGAACATTTTAACGGTTTTCCTCCGATAAAATATTCTGTCTTTACGTTCTATAAATGAGCAATTCATTTTATAAAATCCTGCGCAAAACTCCAAGCTCCATTTCACAGACGGTATCGCATAGTGTTTCTATATCTACCCGGTTATGGCTGACAAGTAAAATGGTGCGCTGTTCATTTTTTAAATCCTGAATGATCCGGTACACTTCCTGAACCCCGTTTTTATCAAGTCCGTTAAACGGTTCGTCCAAAATGATAATATGCGGATCTTCCATAATTGCCTGGGCAATCCCAAGGCGCTCCCGCATTCCAAGAGAGTAATTTTTTACCGGTTTTTTGGAAGAAAAATCCAGTCCTACTTTTTCCATTGCTTCTTTTATTTCCTCTTTTCCGATCTTTCCCCGTAAAGATGCCAGAATTTTTAAATTTTCCCTGCCGGACAGATTGGGGAGAAATCCCGGATTTTCAATGATCATTCCAAGAGATTCAGGGAAATCCCTTTCTTTTCCGATCCACTTTCCTTCCACCAGGATTTTTCCCTCAGACGGGCGGAGAAAGCCGCAGATACACTTTAAAAGAACCGTCTTTCCGGAACCGTTCATTCCCACAATACCGTGAATCTTTCCCGACTCAAATGTGTGGGTGATATTTTTTAAAATCATCTCTTCCCCAAAATATTTTGTAACCCCCTGTATCTCAATGGCTGCTTTTCCCATATATATCTCTCCTTTACGGTTATTCGCTTTTTTGCACAAACAGAAATTCAAAATGTTTCATCTCCCGTTTTATGATAAGAATATTTACGCCAATCATCACGCAGAAGAAAAGAAGGCTCGTCCCAATCCTGGGAAGATAATCATACCCGAAATTGTGCATGTAGTAAGTGGCATGATTTAACGGGGAAATCCACCCGGTGATCACCTGCGCCTTATATTCCACCGTACCTGGAAAGTGAAACAATTTCATAAAAATCTCCGGATTTAAAAACAGTCCGAACAAATTAAATAGAAATACGCTGACACTTCCAAGAGCCGGACGTTTCCCCAGGCGGAATGCAAGCAGCATAGTCGCATTTACAAGAGCATAACCGGCAATCAGGAGAAAAATCACGGCAGCACAGGGATAAGGCGAAGTTGCTTCCAGTGTTTTTAAGGAGGCAGGAAGGGCAATCTTCTGTCCCGCCCCGGAATAACCGAGAAGCGCCATTGTCTCGCTCCACATATTTCCCACAAAAGAAATATTACCGCAGATGATGCAGGTTACAAGAAGCAGAAACAGTACATAAAAAACGGTAATGAGAAATACATATAAAAGCTGTCCCCATATCCAGATATTTTTTGTGATCCTTGTGAGATAGTAAGGGGTAAGCTGATTATTTACCGGAAGGTCTGCGAAAAGGAAAATCAAAAGCAATGTCGAAAGCATAATCGATTTCCCGTCTCCAAAGGCAAGGATAAAGGTTTCAAACACCTGCATGGAAGTTCCGTAGCTTTCCGCAAAGAACACCGCCTTATCGGAAAGCATCAGGCAGAGAACAAATGCCAGGACAAAGGACAAAAGAAACCTTGGATTCCTCATTTCCTGCCGCAGATGAAACATGGCAGACTTCCACACCAATTTCCATTTACACATGAGCAACCCTCCTTCGCATCACTGCTGCATATATGCCGCCTGCCACACATAGGGCAGTTATTAAAATCCCATACCTGACGCCCACAGAAAGATATTTAGATGCTACCCATTCTTTTGGGCTTAAAAAATACAGTTCCGGATAGTATCGGCTCTGAAATTCAGAGAGAATATAGTACAAAATAAACGGCGCCATATATGCCATATAACGGCTTTTCATAACCACAGCGGAAATTCCCCCTGTCACTGCCCAGAAAGCTCCACTCAATGCGGTAAGTCCTGCCCACTGTACCAGGGAAAGTAGCATATGCTGTCCCAGATACCCCATAAACTCTCCAAAAAACTCTCCGGTGGAAAATACAGCAAAGATACAGAAAATCGTCTGAAGACAAAACGCGCATATGACACAACATCCCCCGGAAACAGCGGTCACAAATACTTTCGTTCCAATGTATGCTTTATAACTGGTGCGGGAAAGGCTCATCAGCACAAATCTGTTTTCTGCCTCCTCGTAAAATACAGAGGCATACGAAAAAGCGGCTGTCATGGATACCGCTATCAGAAACAGCTCCGACTGGGAAGCCCCCTGCAAAAGGATCCATCCAGCCTGTTTCAGTCCGGTCAGCGAACCATCCATTTGAAGATAAGATTCTGCCAAAGAAAAGCTCTCTCCCGCACCTGACAGTCCCATGAGCAAGATTAAAAATACACTCCCTGCAAATTTCCAGGAACAGAGCCCTCGTTTCAGTTCTGTTTTCAGGACATTCATTTCCCTCCCCCTTTCTCCGTTTATTTCTTTAAAATCAGTTAAAAAAATCCATTTCCTGTACAGGGCTTACATATCCGCCGTCCACTGCGCTTAATACTACCGTCT
>Mack_p2__coassemble_1254_pt1 | contig 18441 bp, 13 predicted proteins | sample Mack_p2__metabat2_low_PE_034 | metagenome-assembled genome bin Mack_p2 | reverse complement strand
CTTGGCATGGTTGCTATTGCCCTTATTGTTTTTGTCCTGCTTGTGGGACTGGTAATACAGAGCAATACATTAAAAGGGCGTCTTGATGTTTACAGTACAAAAGCAGCATCTCTCGAGGAACAGATTCAGGCAGAAAAGGACAGGACAGAAGAAATTGACGGATTAAAAAAGCATATGCAGACAGATGAGTATGCAGAAGAAATCGCAAGAGAGAAGCTCGGTCTTGTAAAAGAGAATGAGATTGTATTCGAAGAAGAAAAATAACCCGAGAAAAACAGCGGAATTTGACGAACAATTCTGTGATGTTTTCGTCTTCCTTTGACAGATATTTTAACACATATCCCTTATAATACCCATTTAGTGAGACATAAAAGGGGGAGGGAGTATATGCAGGAATGGATAGTTGCCATGCTCGTGATCAGTATACTGCTGATTTTCCGGGACATGGCAAAAACTATTTTATCAGGAAGAAAAATGAAAACAGAGGAAATACCGCTTTTTACGGAAAACCATCCCCAGAAAGAAAAAGTGCAGCGCTATGCTGCTTCTTTTCAGAAGCTGGCGGATACTTTTTACGGAATGCCCTACAGGAAGGATTATTTGAGCAGCGGGCAGATACAGAAAATCCTGGAAGATGCAGGAGAACAAGTATGTGGAAAATGCTATCAGAGGGAACTTTGCTGGGGAGAGAATGCTTCGGAGATGCTAAGAGGCACGGAGGCGCTAATTCGCACAATGGAAGAAGGAGATGAGGAGGAACTGCGCCGGATAAGGGGAGAATGGTCCGGTGTATGCAGTCGTCCGCTTCCCTACATTCAGGTAGTTCAGGAGAGCTTTTACAGAGAAAAGCAGAATCTTATATGGGACAACCGCATGATTGACAACCGTCTTGCAGTTGCACAGCAGCTTTCGGAAATCTCACGGATCATGGAAATGGTAGCAGAAGATTTATACGATATTTCAGGTGGGACACCCCAGTTTACAGAAGATCTGAAAAAGGCCCTTAGAAAGAAACATATTCTGCTAAAGCAGGTATGGGTGATGGATAAGGTAGAGGGAAGGCGTCAGGTTTTTCTTAATATGCGGGCGAGAAGCGGGCAGTGTATTTCCATGTGGGAGACTGCGCAGATCTTATCAGAAGTGTGTGGATGTCCCATGACGCCGGAGACAGGAAGTCGATGCATTGTAAATGGTGAATACCATACGATTCATTTTGTGGAGGATGTAAGCTATCAGATGATGTACGGTGTTTCTCGTCTTACAAAGGAAAAAGAAAAGGTTTCCGGAGACAATTACGTGTGCAGACAGGAGGATGGCGGAAGATTTGTCATGTGCCTTTCTGACGGCATGGGCTCAGGAATGGAGGCGTGTCGGGAAAGCGAGAGTGTGGTAGAACTCCTGGAACAGTTTCTTGACAGTGGGTTTTCTCAGGAGACAGCGGCAAAAATGGTAAATTCTGCTCTTGTTTTAAAACGCCAGGATGGAATGTTCTCTACCGTGGATATTTGTGCGGTAGATTTGTATACGGGAATCTGCAGCTTTTTAAAGGCGGGAGCGTCGTCCACTTTTATCAAACGGGATCACTGGGTGGAAGCAATCACTTCCGAAAGTCTTGCGGCAGGGCTTGTACAGCAGATTGATTTTGATACGGCTTCCAGAAAACTTTATCATGGAGATTATCTTATTATGATGACGGATGGAGTTCTGGATGCACTTCCTCTGGAACGGGAAGAGGAGACAATGAAAGAGATTATTATGGACATAAAGGAGGACTCTCCAAAGGAAATCAGCCGAGGAATTCTGGAGAGAGTTCTGGGATACAGCGATTACCGGGCAAGGGACGACATGACGGTTCTTGTTGCGGGAATGTGGAAAAAATAGGAGATATATGTACAGATTTGTAGAAAATTTCATCGAAGAAAATCATATGATACAGCCGGGAGATACGGTTCTGGCGGGTGTGTCCGGAGGCGGAGATTCTATGGCAATGCTGGATATATTGAGACGTTTTCGGAAAAAAAAGAATTTTACGCTTCAGGCAGTTCATATTCATCATCAGATCAGGGAGAGCGAAGCGGACAGAGACTGCGTGTTTGTGGAAGAAATGTGCAGAAAATGGGAAGTTCCCTGCAGGATTTATACATATCCTGTTCCGGCTCTCTCGAAGAAGTGGAAAGTAGGGCTTGAGGAGGCGGGACGCATGGTTCGGAGGGAAGCCTTTGCTCTGGAAAAAAAGAGGCTTGGGCTTTCCGATAAAAATACAAAAATAGCCCTTGCTCACAATAAGAATGACCTTGCAGAGACGATGCTTCACAATCTTGCAAGAGGGACAGGCATACGAGGGCTTTCCACCATGCGCCCGGCAGACGGAGAGATTATCCGCCCTGTTATTTGTCTGGAAAAGAAGGAAATTGTCCATTATCTGAAAGAAGAGAATATTCCCAGTATTCTGGACAGCAGTAATCTTTCCGATGAATATACAAGAAACAGAATTCGTCACCATATTCTTCCGCTTATGGAACAGGAAATCAATCATAAGGCAGTGGCGCATATGGCAGCAGCTTCTGCGTTTCTCGGAGAGGCAGACGAATATTTTCGAAAAGAAGGGCATAAGCTTTTAGCGTGTTCTAAAATAACGGAAGACGGTATTTTTTTTGAGAACCTGTTTTCGGAACAGGAGACTCTGATTCAGAAGTATGCAGTAATGGAAGCCATGGAAATACTTTCCGGAAGCTGTAAAGACTTTACAGCTTTTCACGTGCAAATGCTGCTTTCTCTTTTTTCTATGGATACAGGAAAGCAGATTTCCCTTCCTTATGGACTTTCTGCTCTTCGAACATATGGAGGGGTCGTTCTGAAAAAAACATCAAAAGAGAAGGGGAATGAAAGTGAAATAAAAGAGCTTCCCATTCCGGGAGAACTGTCCTGTGCATACGGACACTTTGATACAAAAATATTTTTGTATGAGAAACAGAAGATTGAAGAAAATAAGTGTACGAAATGGCTGGATTATGATAAAATAAAAAATAAGCTGTATATCCGCACCAGGCAGCCGGGAGATTATCTTATTATCAACAGGCAAGGAAGTAAGAAAAAGCTTGCCAGAGTTATGATAGACGATAAGATTCCGGGGGAGGAGCGGGATTTGATTCCTCTTGTCGCAGACGGGAAAGAGATTCTCTGGATTGCAGGAGGAAGAATAAATGAAAGGTACAAAATCACTGCCGCCACAAGGCGGGTACTGGAATTAAAATACAAAGGAGGAAATGTACATGAGTGAAAAAGTAAACGTACTGATTAGTGAAAAAGAAGTAGATGCAAGAATCCAGGAGATAGCAGATCAGATCAACAAAGATTACGCAGGAAAGGAAATCCATATGATCTGCGTATTGAAGGGCGGTGTATTCTTTATGTGCGAGCTTGCAAAAAGAATTACTGTTCCGGTATCTCTCGATTTTATGTCTGTATCCAGTTACGGGGACGACACAAAGTCAAGCGGTGTGGTTAAAATCGTAAAAGATCTTGATCAGCCACTGGAAGGAAAAGAGGTACTTGTTGTAGAAGATATTATTGATTCCGGAAGAACGTTAAGTTATCTTCTTAGGATTCTTAAAAACAGAAATCCCCACAGTGTACATCTGTGTACACTTCTGGACAAGCCGGACCGCAGAGTGGTAGAAGTAGATGTGGATTATTGCTGCTTTGAAATTCCTGATGAATTTGTAGTAGGATACGGACTTGATTATGCACAGAAATACAGAAATCTCCCATATATTGGAGTAGTAGAGCTGGGGGCAGAGTGAAAGGAGATTTAATTCCGTGTTTTATGAGGAAAGAAAGCCACATATAGGATTCTATGTGATGCTGATTGTAATGCTGATATGTGGGTATCTGTTTCTGGACAGTCAGAGAGATTCCCAGAGCAATTATACAATGGCACAGCTGGAAAAGGCATTGGACGAAGGTAAGGTGACAGACGCCAGAATACAGCCTAACAAGGAAGTTCCTACAGGTGCTGTGACAGTGAATATTTCAGGAGAGGGACAGAAACGGTTTTATGTGACAGATGTAAAAGAGGTGGAAGAGCTTTTGAGGGAAAAAGATATTTCTCCTCTTGTGTCAGATGTGCCAAGAGAAAATACTCTTCTGGCAAGCCTGATTCCTACTTTGATCACTTGCGGACTTGTTCTTTTTCTGTTTGTTGTGATGACAAGACAGATGGCTGGCGGAGGAGGCGGCGGAAACACGAATTCCAAAATGCTTAATTTTGGGAGAAGCCGTGCTCAAATGTCAAAACCGGACGATATGAAAGTTACATTTCAGAATGTAGCCGGTCTTCAGGAGGAAAAAGAAGATCTTGAGGAAGTGGTTGATTTTTTAAAAGCTCCTCAGAAATATACAAAGGTAGGAGCGAGAATTCCGAAAGGTGTTCTGCTTGTGGGACCTCCGGGAACCGGCAAAACACTTCTTGCGAAAGCGGTGGCAGGAGAGGCTGGCGTTCCTTTCTTTTCCATTTCCGGTTCCGATTTTGTGGAAATGTTTGTAGGTGTAGGTGCGTCCCGTGTCAGAGATTTATTTGAGAAGGCAAAGGACCATGCACCGTGTATTATTTTTATTGATGAAATTGATGCAGTTGCAAGACAGAGAGGGACTGGTCTGGGAGGCGGTCACGATGAGAGAGAGCAGACACTGAATCAGCTTCTTGTAGAGATGGATGGTTTTGGTGTTAATGAAGGCATTATTGTGATGGCTGCAACAAACCGTGTGGATATTCTCGATCCTGCGATTTTAAGACCAGGTCGTTTTGACCGTAAGGTTGCAGTGGGAAGACCGGATGTAAAAGGAAGAGAAGAAATTCTTGGTGTTCATGCGAAGGATAAGCCGCTGGGAGAAGATGTGGATCTTCGTCAGGTTGCACAGACAACAGCAGGTTTTACAGGAGCAGATCTGGAAAACCTTTTAAATGAGGCTGCGATTGTAGCTGCAAAGGAAAACAGAGGTTTTATTACGCAGCAGGATATAAAGAATTCCTTTATTAAGGTAGGAATTGGTGCGGAGAAAAAGAGCCGGGTGATTTCTGATAAAGAAAAGAAGATTACAGCTTATCATGAGGCGGGCCATGCTATTCTTTTCCATGTACTTCCCGATATGGAGGCTGTTTATACCATTTCCATTATTCCTACGGGAATCGGGGCAGCCGGTTATACCATGCCTCTTCCTGAAAATGATGAAATGTTTGATACAAGAGGCAAGATGCTCCAGGAAATTACTACGCTTCTTGGTGGCCGCGTGGCAGAGGAGATTGTTTTCGGAGACATTACAACAGGAGCTTCTAATGATATTAAACGTGCAACCGGAACAGCGAGAGCTATGGTAATGAAATACGGAATGTCTGAGAAGGTGGGACTTATTTCCTATGGCGATGAAGACGATGAGGTATTTATCGGACGCGACCTTGCCCATACAAGAGGATACAGTGAAGATGTTGCGAGAGAAATCGACAGGGAAATCCACCGCATTATTGACGAGTGTCATGCTCGTGCAAAAGAGATTATTCTGGAGAATAAAGAGGTCCTTCATGCTTGTGCAGAGCTTCTTCTGAAGCAGGAAAAAGTGCATCGTGATGAATTTGAAGCACTTTTTACAACAAATCAGAAAAATGCCTAAAAATACAGTATAGAAACTCCACAAAAAAGTGTGCCGAATTTTTTTAAGTTTGTGCACACTTTTCTGTTGCTACATGATATTATATACATCGTAAAAACCCCCCAATACATTATATAGTTTTTGCTACACCCCATAAGAAGAAATACCTTCTCCAAAAAAGGCAGCTTACCCCGCTGCCTTTTTTACTGTCCAAAAATATAGGAGTTTTCAAAAATCAGGACAGAATCAGTTGTAAAAACTTTCAAACTAAGATAAAATAAAAGAATGTACGTATATTAGAAATAAAGAGGTATAATATGGAGCGTAAAGATGTGGACATCGTAAAAAAGATGCAGTATATATTAAATATGAGATCTGTCTTAAACAAGAATGCGTTTTTCAGCGACGGAACAGAGTACTACAGAACTCCTGCCGAACCACGGGAAGGTGATGAGGTTACAATCCGTTTCCGGACACAGAGGAATAATGTAGACGCTGTATATCTTGTATGTGACGGAAAGCATATCGAGATGGAAGTGACAGAGACAGCAAAAGGCTTTGATTATTATTCTGCACGGATCACTATGGGAAGTAAAGTAAGCCGTTACCATTTTGAGATTATATATGGCTCTCTTACCTGTTACTATAATACTCAGGGTGTGAGAATGGAATACGAAGAACGTATGGATTTCGAGATTTACCCGGGATATGAGACTCCGGACTGGGCAAAAGGCGCAGTTATGTATCAGATTTATATTGACCGTTTTTATAATGGGGATAAAAGTAACGATGTGGAGACGGGAGAATATTTCTACATTGGCGATGTGAGCACGAAAGTGGATAACTGGGAAAAAACGCCTGCAGTTATGGGAGTACGCGAGTTCTACGGAGGAGATCTTCAGGGTATTCTTGATAAGCTGGATTATCTTCAGGATCTGGGAGTTGAGGTTCTGTACTTAAATCCCGCCTTTGTTTCTCCGAGTAATCATAAATATGACTGTCAGGATTATGATTATATTGACCCTCATTATGGAAAAATCGTGGAGGACTGTGATGGTCTTTTAAATCCCGGAGACAGGGAAAATGCACACGCTTATAAATATATCCGCCGTGTGACGGATAAGAGAAATCTGGAAGCGAGCAATGAGCTGTTTGCAAAACTTGTGGAGGAAGTCCATAAGAGGGGTATGCGTGTAATACTTGATGGTGTCTTTAATCATTGTGGTTCTTTTAATAAATGGATGGACAGGGAACGGATTTATGAAAACCAGGAGGGCTACCCCAAGGGGGCCTATGTTTCTGCGGACAGTCCATATCGGGATTTTTTTGATTTTAAAGATACAAACAGATGGCCGTATAATCCCACATACGATGGCTGGTGGACACATGATACACTTCCAAAATTAAATTATGAGGCGTCTACTACACTTTATGATTATATTTTAAAAGTAGGAAAAAAATGGGTTTCCCCGCCGTATAATGTAGATGGCTGGCGTCTTGATGTTGCGGCGGATTTGGGACACAGCAACGAGTTTAACCATCAGTTCTGGAAAGATTTTCGCCGGGCAGTGAAAGAGGCAAATCCAGAAGCAATCATCCTTGCAGAACATTATGGAAATCCGGAAGGCTGGCTTCTTGGCGACGAGTGGGACACCGTTATGAATTACGATGCTTTTATGGAGCCGATTACATGGTTTCTTACAGGAATGGAAAAGCATAGTGATGAGTATCGGGAGGACTTATATGGAAACAGTGAGGCATTCATCGGAGCAATGCGCACCCATATGCGTTCTTTGCATATGTCGGCTCTCTATACGGCAATGAATGAGCTTTCAAACCATGACCATTCCCGTTTTCTTACAAGGACAAACAGAAAGGTAGGTCGTGTTTCCTATGCAGGAGCAGCTGCAGCTTCTCAGGGAATCAATCCTGCAGTAATGCGCGAGGCCGTTGTGATCCAGATGACATGGCCGGGAGCGCCTACTGTTTATTACGGAGATGAGGCGGGTGTATGCGGCTTTACAGATCCGGATAACAGAAGAACATATCCCTGGGGAAAAGAAGATCAGCAGATGCTTGATTTTCATAGAAGTATGATAAAACTCCATAAAGAATATGAAGTGATTCGAAAAGGTTCTCTTAATTTCCTGTGGAATGATTATCAGGGGCTTTCCTATGGACGTTTTTCTGATAATGAGCAGATGATTGTTATTCTGAATAACCTTGCAGAAGACCGGGAAATTGAGGTGGAAGTATGGCAGACGGGTATTTCCCGTCAGGAGGATACAGTTCTTGAGCGGATCATGCTTACCTACAGAGCTGGATATACAGAAGAAAAGGATTCTTATGTGGCAAGAGGCGGTGTTGTGCGCTTAAATGTTCCGGGATACGGAGCTGTCATACTTTATCATAAAGACGAGGAAGAATGTGAGTGAGAACATTTTGAAAATAAAATTGAGGCTGCGATACAAAAAAAGTATCGCAGCCTCGGTTTTTATTGACGATGAACTTTAATGTTTCATTCACATACATGCTCCAGTCCCTGCTTCATAATGGTAGATACATGGTCATCTGCCAGGGAATAATAAACAGTCTTTCCGTCTCTTCTGTATTTTACAAGAGACATTTGTTTCAGAATGCGCAGCTGGTGTGAAATTGCGCTCTGGGTCATAGAAAGCGTATCTGCAATATCCTGTACGCAAAGCTCATGAGCAGACAGGGCATAAAGAATGCGAATGCGGGTGGGATCTCCGAAAACCTTAAAAAGCTCAGCAAGATTATAAAGAGTTTCCTCGCCGATGGGATATTCTTCTATAGGAGTGCTGTGAGAATGTGTATGTTCTCTGTTGATCTGTTTATATTTTTCCATAGTAGTACCTTTCTGAAATGCAGATGTAAGAAAACCCAGGACTATAATCCTGGGTTAAAAGTAAGTGGATGGAGAAGGATTCGAACCTTCGAAGGCGTTGCCAACAGATTTACAGTCTGCCCCCTTTGGCCACTCGGGAATCCATCCTTGACCGTCATTAATTATATAGGAATTATGAGTAAAATGCAAGCACTTTTTTCAGTAAAATGGTAGACGAAATGGACAGAATCTGGTAAACTACAAAATATATGGAAAACCATCAGGTTTTTCAATAAAATGACAGGAGGAATAAAACATGTTAGTAAGTGCAACAGAAATGCTGAAAAAAGCAAAAGCTGGTCATTATGCAGTTGGACAGTTTAACATCAACAACCTTGAGTGGACAAAAGCAATCCTTTTAACTGCACAGGAATTAAACTCCCCGGTTATCCTGGGTGTTTCTGAAGGTGCAGGTAAATACATGGCAGGCTACAAAACTGTTGTAGGAATGGTAAACGGAATGCTGGAAGAACTGAACATTACAGTTCCGGTAGCTCTTCACCTTGACCACGGCAGCTATGAAGGATGTCTGAAATGTGTAGAAGCAGGATTTTCTTCTATCATGTTCGATGGTTCTCATTACCCGATTGAAGAAAACGTTGCAAAAACAAAAGAACTTGTTAAAATCTGTGCAGAACACGGTATGTCTCTGGAAGCAGAGGTTGGTTCTATCGGCGGCGAGGAAGACGGTGTAGTTGGAGCTGGCGAATGTGCAGATCCAAACGAGTGCAAGATGATCGCTGACCTTGGAATTGACTTCCTTGCAGCAGGAATCGGCAATATCCACGGAAAATATCCGGCAAACTGGGCTGGATTAAGCTTTGAGACACTGGATGCAATCCAGCAGCTTACAGGAGAACTTCCACTTGTACTTCACGGTGGTACAGGAATCCCGGCTGATATGATCAAAAAAGCAATCGATCTTGGCGTGTCCAAAATCAATGTAAATACAGAATGTCAGCTTTCCTTCGCAGCAGCTACACGTAAATATGTAGAAGAAGGAAAAGACCAGCAGGGCAAAGGATACGATCCACGTAAACTTCTTGCTCCTGGATTCGAAGCAATCAAGGCAACTGTTAAAGAAAAAATGGAACTTTTCGGTTCTGTTGGAAAAGCCTGAGTATAAAAAATATATCCCGGTGAGATTTGTCTCACCGGGATATATTTTTTATGTCATAGGAAAGAACTTGTGATGAAGCAGAGCTTATGGAATTTTAGAGAAAACTTATATGTATTTACAACTGTCTGCCGGTTCTCGCAATGTAACTATGATAAATCTTCTTTAAAAATAAACATGAAAAATTATCACGTTTCTTGATTTTTTATCATAGCGTAATTTCCTTTTTGAAATTACAATAAAGACACATCAAAAGAACGAAATTGAAATGTTAATGTAAAGGAGAGAACTTATTATGAAAATGAAAAAAATCACAGCATTAAGCATGGCAGTTATGATGGCTGCATCTATGATCCCGTCAGTTCCTGTTATGGCAGAAGAGGCAAAAGGAAGCGTGTATTATCTGAACTTCAAGCCTGAGCAGGCAGACCAGTGGGCTGAGCTTGGTGAAAAATATACAGAGGAGACAGGCGTTCCGGTAACAGTTGTAACTGCAGCATCCGGTACTTATGAGTCCACTCTGAAGTCTGAGATGGCAAAAGACGAAGCACCTACACTTTTCCAGGTAAATGGTCCCGTAGGTCTTGCTTCCTGGAAAGATTACTGCTATGACTTAAAAGATACAGAAATCTACAAACAGCTTACAAGCGAGGAATTCGCATTAACGAATGAGGACGGAAGCGTTCCTGGTATTGCATACGTAATTGAAACATATGGACTGATTTATAATAAAGCTCTGTTAAACGATTATTTTGAAACAGATGGAGCAGTTGTAAAATCTGTAGAAGAAATCAATAGCTTTGAAACTTTAAAAGCAGTTGCAGACGATATTCAGGCAAAGAAAGATGATCTTGGAATTGAAGGCGCATTTACTTCTGCAGGCTTTGATGCTTCCAGTGACTGGAGATTTAAGACACATCTGGCAAACCTTCCTGTTTACTATGAATATGTAGCAGATGGAATTAATTCCACAGATGCAATTAAAGGAACTTACCTTGAAAACTTCAAGAATATTTTTGATCTGTATATCACAGACTCCACATGTGAGCCGAGCGTACTTTCCAGCAAAACAGGGGAAGATGCAGCTTCTGAGTTTGCTTTAGGAGAAGCCGTATTCTATCAGAACGGAACATGGGCATACAATGACATCAAAGATAACGAAGTAGCAGATGAAGATATGGGAATGCTTCCAATCTACATTGGCGTTGAAGGAGAAGAAAATCAGGGACTTTGCACAGGAAGTGAAAACTACTGGTGTGTAAACAGCAAAGCAAGTGAAGAAGATATTCAGGCAACACTTGATTTCTTAAACTGGGTAATCACAAGTGATGAAGGAAGAACTTCTTTAAGCCAGGAAATGGGATTTGTAACACCGTTTAAAACATTTGATAAAAACTTTGAATCTGAGAATCCGCTTGTAGTAGATGCAAATAAATACATTGCAGACGGAAAAACTTCTGTAGCATGGAACTTTACAACAATGCCTTCTGAAGAGTGGAAAAATCAGGTAGGAAGTGCAATGCTTGAGTATGCACAGGGAACAGGTGAATGGGATGCGGTAGAAAAAGCATTCGTAGACGGATGGGCAACCGAATATGCGGCTGCACATGCAGAATAAACAGCAGGCTTAAGGAATGGGGCGGGCGGAAACTCGCCCCTTTCATATTTTATGGGAACAGGGAGAAAAAAATATGAACAATAAAGCAATGAAAAAATATTTTCCGGTTTTTGTGCTGCCTACTTTAATTGCTTTCACAATCGGATTTATTGTACCATTCTGCATGGGTGTGTATCTTTCCTTCTGTAAGTTTACTACAGTAACAGATGCAAAATTTGTAGGTTTCAGCAATTATGCAAAGATTTTTACAGAGGACGGTACGTTTGGACATGCGCTCTGGTATACGGCTGCTTTTACAGTAGTCTCTGTTATTTTGATTAATGTAATTGCTTTTGCGGTAGCGATGCTTCTTACAAAAAATATACAGGGAAGAAATGCGTTCCGTACAATGTTTTTTATGCCGAATCTGATTGGCGGTATTATTTTGGGATATGTATGGCAACTTCTTTTAAACGGTATTTTAATGCAGTTTGACAGAACACTTACGTATTCTTCCAAATACGGTTTCTGGGGACTTGTGATTCTGATGTGCTGGCAGCAGATTGGATATATGATGATTATTTATATTGCTGGCATTCAGAATATTCCGGGAGATTTAATTGAAGCGGCGCAGATTGACGGAGCAAATAAGAGACAGCTTTTAAAGGATGTTATCATTCCAATGGTAATGCCTTCTATTACAATCTGTACATTTTTAACACTTACCAATTCCTTTAAATTGTTTGACCAGAACCTGGCACTTACGAATGGCGAACCGTCTAATATGTCAGAAATGCTGGCCCTTAATATTTATAATACCTTCTATGGAAGAACCGGATGGGAAGGCGTCGGACAGGCAAAAGCAGTAATCTTCTTTATTCTGGTTGGTATTATTGCCATTGTACAGAATCGTCTCACAAGAAGTAAGGAGGTACAGCAGTAATGAATAAAAATGTAAAACACAGCGGAGTGTGGACTGTATTTTTTACTCTTTTATCCGTAGCATATGTATTTCCTATAATTCTTGTTGTGATAAATTCCTTTAAAAAGAAGGCGTATATCAGTAGGAAACCATTTGCCATTCCAAGAGAAAAAATGTTTGTAGGAATGGAAAACTATGTAAAAGGAATTGAGAGAACAGAGTATTTTGAAGCCTTTGGATGGTCGTTATTTATCACTATATTTTCTGTGATTGCCATTATTCTTTGCACTTCTATGTGTGCGTGGTATATTAACAGAGTGGTCAATACAGGTACAAAAACCATATATTATCTGTGTCTGTTTTCTATGATCGTGCCATTCCAGATGGTAATGTTTACGCTTTCAAAGATAGCAAATATGATGAAACTGAATACTCCGTGGGGCCTGATTATTATTTATCTGGGATACGGTGCAGGGCTTTCTGTATTTATGTTCAGCGGATTTGTAAAATCCATACCCATTGAAATTGAAGAAGCTGCTATGATTGATGGATGTACTCCTATTCAGACATTTTTCAGAGTTGTTTTTCCTGTTATGAAACCAACTTGTGTAACCGTAGCGATTCTTCAGACGATGTGGATATGGAACGACTATTTGCTTCCGTACCTTGTACTGGATATTAAAAAATATAAGACGATACCGATTGCGATTCAATATCTTCGCGGAGGCTACGGTTCTATTGATATGGGCGCTATGATGGGTGTGCTTGTGCTTTCTATTATTCCGATTATTGTATTTTATATGTTCTGCCAGAAATATATTATAGAAGGTGTTGTGGCAGGTGCAGTAAAGGGTTGAGAACCCTTTTCAAAGAGCTTTGCAGATGATAAAATAAAGACAGCTTCGGACAGCTTTTTAAGCGTTCAGGCTGTCTTTGTTATTTGTTGGGAAATTAATTATGGAATGGAGAAAAAAGAAAATGTATCGTATTCTGGTGGTGGATGATGAAAAGATTGAGAGGGAGGGAATTAAGTACCTTCTTGCGGAAGATAAAGAGGAAAAAACAATATTTGAAGCATCTGACGGAAAGCAGGCATTAAACATACTTGGGAAAGAAGAGATTGATATTCTTTTGACGGATATAAAAATGCCTCATATGGATGGGCTTGAGCTTACAAGAAGGGCAAGGGAAAAGTATCCGGATCTGAAAATTATTATTTTTAGCGGATATGGAGATTTCTCTTTTGCTCAGGAGGCGATTCATTACGGTGTGACAGATTATATTTTAAAGCCGGTAGACCCGGAACAATTTGAAGAGACAATGGCAAAGGTGGAACAGGATATTGCAGGAAAATGGAATCAGGAGAAACAGAAAAGGCGGGAAAAAGACTTTTTGAAACAATATTTTCTTCAGAATTATCTATATTCCGGTTCTGATAAAATCCTTGAAAAGGCGGGAGAAGTGCTTGATTTAAATGAATGGAATAAATGGCACTGCGCAATAATGATAGAGACCGGGACAGATTTTTTTGATTCGGCGAAAGATGTGCTGGAAGAAGGGATTTTTAAGGAACTTCGGAGAGAGTTTTTTTATCTGAATTTAAATACGAGACAATCGGTTCTTTTGTTTTTTGATATGTATTGTGATTACACACTGGTGGCAAATAGCATTTATCTTTACCTGAAAAGAGAATATGAAGTGAAATTTCATCTGGCGGTAAGCAGTAAGTTTGATGGGTATCAGAAACTGCCTGCAGTGATGGAACAGTTAGAGCAGCTTATGGAAGAAAAGTTTTATCATCCGGATACCCATGTGTTTATTGTGGAGGAGGAAAATGAGAAAGCAGAGCCGGGAGATGTACAAGATTCCAGGCTGATGCAGAAAATTTCTGAGGATGTAAGCAGAAAAGATATGGCGCAGCTATGGAAACATTTTTATTGTCTTGCCAGAAAATATCAGGAGAGTGGACAGTTTTCTGCCATGTATATTAAATTTGTGTTTTCCAATGTAATTCAGGAGCTTTTTGTGGAAAACCGGTTTGGAGGGGAACATAAGCTGGAAAAAGAAATTGAACGTCTTTATCATTGCAGCAATATTTCTCAGATTTTAGAAGTGACAGAAGAAAATATAAAAGCGTATGAGACTTTTCTGAACCGTTCCATGAGTGAATCAAGAGATGAGGTTTCTGCTGTGAAAAATTATATTTATGAAAATTACAGGGAAGATTTAAATTTGGAATCTCTGGCAGAAAAAGTTTATCTTTCCTCCGGATATTTAAGTTTTATATTTAAGAAAGAAACAGGCATGAATCTCAATCGTTTTATCCGTGTGGTACGAATGGAAAAAGCAAAGGAGTTTCTCTGCAACACAAATATGAAGGTGGCACAGGTGAGTGAGGAAGTAGGATTTGCAAACGTGTCTTACTTCTGCCGGAGTTTCCGTGAATATTACGGCAGCAGTCCAGAATCCTATCGGAAAGGAATGGGAGAGGATGAAGAACATTCTGAAAAAATTTAAAAATATGAAATACCGGCATAAGCTTACTATACTTCTGGTCGTGGTAAGTCTTGTGCCGGTAACCGCTATTTCTCTGTATGGCCATATGAGAATGAGCAATCTTGTGCGTGAAAATGAAATAGAAGAGATGAATTTTATTTTGGAACAGACAAGAGAAAGCATAGACAGTCAGGTTCAGGTGTATACGAGCCTGATTAATTATCTTACCTATTCTCCGGATATTGAGGATATTATAGAGCAAAAAAATATGGATAATTATCTGGCATACGAGAGATATACAGAGGTGGTGGATCCTCTTCTTACTGTGCCGAAATCGTATCATGATGCAATCCTGCAAATACAGCTTTTTGCAAAAAGTATTAAAGTGCGCCACGGCTACGCACTGATTCCTATGAAAGAAATAGGAGAAGAGTGGTGGGAAAAAGAACTGGGAGATGAGGTGAGTGTTCAATGGCTCATAGACAGTCAGAGACGAGAGATTGCAGCAGTGAGGAAAATATATAAAGGGCAGGAAACGAAAGCAGCTCTTTGTATTACCCTTGATTATGATAAAGTGTTTCAACCTTTTAAAAATATCCTGACAGAAGATACAAGAGGAATCATTATAGATGAGACTGGTGGCGGTGCGGTTTGTTTTATGGATGAGCTGGAAGAGGGAAAAAGCGAGGAAGAAGTTTTAAAAGAGGTTCAGGAAAACTATGCGTATGTTAATGTGAAAAGCAGTGAGACAGGATGGAATTATTACTTATATAAATCACACGAAGCCATTTCCGAGGCTGTTTTTCATGTGTTGTTAAGTGAAATTCCCTTAATTCTTCTTTGCGTAGCAGGAACAGTCATCCTGGGAATTTATTTTTCACGTCTGTTTACAAGAAAAATTGAAGAGCTGACAGAAAATATGAATCAGGTAAATAATGGCAGCAGAGAGGTTACTGTTTTTAGTGACTCTGAAGACGAGGTGGGGCTTCTTGTGCGGAGCTTTCGAAATATGATGGAAGAAATCAATCGACTGATTCATGAAGTATATGAAAATAAAATTGCGCTGAAAGAATTTGAATTAAAGGCGCTTACAGCACAAATCAACCCGCATTTTCTCTATAATACGCTTTCTATTATAAACTGGATGGCTATAAAGGCAGGGCAGAAGCAGATAAGCAAAGTAGCACTTGCTTTATCCACTTTTTACAGAACTGCGCTCAGTAAAGGAGCGGATATGGTGACTGTAGAAAATTGTATTCAGAATATTAAGGCATATCTGGAAATCCAGCTTGTAATGCATGATAATAATTTTCAGGTAGAGTGGGAAATAGAGCCGGGAATTAAAAATGAGATTGTACCAAAACTTGCTCTCCAGCCTGTGGTGGAAAATGCTCTCGAACACGGGCTTGATGTGAAAGAAGGAGAGGACAAGTGTCTGAAGCTTTATTTTGCAGAGGACGGAGAAGATGTTTTGCTCGCGGTAGAGGACAACGGTCTTGGTATGGAGCAGGAGGAAGCGGAATCTCTTGTGTCCTATCAGACTTCCGGATATGGTCTTAAAAATGTGAACGATAGAATCTGTCTTCTTTATGGGGAGGACTATAAAATTCGAATTTACAGTAAGTCAGGACAGGGAACACGAGTGGAGATTAGGATTCCAAAAGGAGGTGCTGTTTATGAAAAAGAGAGAAAATAAAAAAATAGGTATGGCATTTCTGGCGGCAGCAGTTCTTCTCTCTTTTTCCAGCTGTAAAAATCAGGAGAAACCACAGGAAGAACGAGAGGCAAAAACAGAAGACAGAGAATGGGAGGAGGCGGAAAATACACCATACGGAAAATATCCGGAGCTTGTAACTTATACGCTGGGCCAGATGAGCGGGGCGAATAATTCCAATCTTCCGGAGGGGAATACATATGAAGATAATGCGTATACAAGATACCTTAAAAAGATGCTGAATATTCAAAATGAAAGTGTGCACATGGAGAGGGAAGAGCGATATGACGAATATGTGAATATTCTTGTGAAAGATCATACGCTTCCGGATGTTCTTGTAGTTTCTGACAGGGAAACCCTCCATGAACTTGTGGAAAATGATCTGGTGGCAGATCTAACAGATGTATATAAATCCTGTACTTCTCCAAGAATTAAGGAAATGTACGACAGTTATGGAGGAGAGCTTCTGGAAGGGGGGATGTTTGACGGACGCCTTATGGCGATTCCGGAGACAGTGATCGATCATGGTCCATGTCTTTTATGGCTTCGAAAGGACTGGATGGAAGAACTTGACTTGGCGGAACCGAAAACTTTGGAAGAAGCCTTTACTATTATAGAAGAGTTCAAGAAAAATCGTATGGGAACAGAACCGGGCGAAGAACCCATTGGGCTTTTGTGTGATACTTCGCTGGTGGGGACAACAAGTACCAATTATTCTGTAGAGCCTGTTTTTGACAGTTTTGGTGCTTTTCCCCAGAGGTGGATTATGGATGAATATGGGGGAGTGGTGTATGGATCTGTTACAGGAGAAACAAAAGAGGCTCTTGGATATTTAAATCAGCTTTATGAAAGAGGAATTCTTGATACAGATTTTGCTCTTAGAGCTCAGAATAATTTAAGAGATATTGTTGTAGAAGGAAAATGTGGTGCATTTTTCGGACTTTGGTGGACTCCGAATAATCCATTGATGGACACGTATGACCGGGATGGAACTGCAGAGTGGGAGCCCTATTATTTAACTGAAGATGCTCTGAATGGAAGTCAGCGTTTTACCACGTTCAGAGATAACAAGTATGTGGTTGTGCGAAAGGGCTATGAACATCCTGAAATCGTGATGAAGATAATCAGTGTGTTATTTGATCATACCCGTTATGAGGCAAAAGACGCGGATGAGGTAAACAGCTATTTTGCACTGAATGTAGACCCCACTGCAAGACCGCTTGTGATTAATGTGGATTATTACGAGGCAACTTATAAGGTTACGGAGAATATCAGAAAAGCTTTGAACGGAAAAATTTCTGTAAATTCTCTCAGTGCGATTGAGAAATCCTATTATGATGCCTGCAGCAATTACCTTGAAGGGAGAAATGTGACAGCGGAAGACTGGGCGGCATATAAATCCAGAATTTCGGCGGTTGGTCTATTAATAGATGGAGATTATAAACCGCCGGTCAGAAAATATCTGGAGGATACGGACGGAGAAATTCCGGAGGCACTCAAAACATTGGAAAAAAATACGTTTATCCAGATTATTATGGGGAAAAAGCCTCTTGATTATTTTGATGAATTTGTGGAACTGTGGTACGAGCAGGGAGGAAAAGAACTGACGGAGCAGGTGAGAGAGGATGTAGGGTGAAATGCCTTAAATATTTGATGTGTACTGTTTATAAAGAAAGCACATCAGTGTTTGTTCAATGTTGTATCAGTTATGGAGATGGGGAGTATGGGAAAAATAAAGAAACCGCTCCCCTCTCCGGCTTTTCCGGTGAAGTAAAAACGTATTTGTAAAAAACTGTAAAAAAGTGTTGACAGATGGATTTGTCTGTGGTAATCTAATTGAGCTGTCGGAAATAATTGTTTCTGAAAACATGAAAAATTAAAAGTTTTTCAGAAAATAAAAAAAGTACTTGACAAGCGACTGAATACATGATAAAGTAAGTAAGTCGTCAGCGAACAGCCGGCAACAACACATCAAAAAAGAACTTCAAAAAAACTTGAAAAAAGTTCTTGACAAGCTCGAAAAGATGTGATAAACTAAATG
>Mack_p2__coassemble_692_pt1 | contig 37963 bp, 30 predicted proteins | sample Mack_p2__metabat2_low_PE_034 | metagenome-assembled genome bin Mack_p2 | reverse complement strand
TTATCCTTATTATAAAAGAGACTGTGGAAAAAGTGAAGGTTAAGCCTAGTCTTCATGAAAAAAAAATGGTATACTGAAGTGCGAAGCACGGCGGCTGTTTATGACGGCGGGTTTTATAAATCAGGAGGACAATTATGGTAAAAATGAAAAAACAAAGACTGCGGAAGTGGCTGTGCAGTGTTCTCTGTGCAGGGCTTTTTATTTCACAGCCGGGTCTTATATATGCGGAGGAGGAAAACAGTCAGGCAGCAACAGAAGCAACGCCCACACCAGTTCCTCACACAGAGTATTATAAAGAAAGTGCGGATACCGACACTCTTACAGGCTGGCCTGAAGGACCAAAAATAGAAGGGCAGTCTGCAATTCTTCTGGATATGCAGACAGGTTCTGTTCTCTACAGTAAAAATGCAGATAAAAAACTGTATCCGGCAAGTATTACAAAGATTATGACAACACTTTTGGCCTGTGAAAATCTGAAACTTGAGGATAAGCTTGTGATGTCACAGGCGGCAGCTTATGGAATTGAGGCAGGAAGTTCCAGTATTTATGCAGATACAGGAGAAGAATTTACAGTAGAACAGGCTCTTATGGCAGTTATGCTGGAATCTGCAAATGAGGTTTCCCTGGCTGTGGCGGAAAAAACCAGCGGTTCTGTAAAGAAGTTTGTAGAGCTGATGAATAAGAGGGCAAGAGAGCTTGGATGTACAGGAACCCATTTTAATAATCCAAATGGTCTGCCGGATAAGAATCATTTTACAACAGCAGCAGATATGGCAAAAATAGCAGATGCAGCATGGCATAATCCACTGTTTCGAAAGTTTACAACAAGACTTCTCTATGAAATTCCGCCTACAAATAAATTTGGGGAGACACGTTATTTTCTTAACCATCATAAAATGATGGAAACGAGAGATTATGCTTATGAGGGCGTTATGGGAGGAAAGACGGGGTATACAGATGATGCGGGAAGTACTCTTGTCACATACGCAAAAAGAGGAGAAATCCGCCTTGTTGCAGTTGTGATGAATTCTATTAACGGGGCTTATGCAGATACGGCGAAACTTCTTGATTACGGATTTAATAATTTCCAGAAGGTGAGTATGAAGGTAGATACCGGTACAGTAACGCTCAGGAATCTTCCGGGAGAAAAGTATCTCCTGAAAAATTGCGGAAATGATATGGCATTTTATTATCCCCATCAGATTTATGTAACTGTTCCGAAAGGATTTACAGCTGATATGATGACGCTTAAGACAACGACTTTGAAAAGCGTTGTTGGAATGCCGACTATTTTAAATGAATACTATTATGAAGATCACCTGGTTGGAAAGGGCGTGCAATATGAAAAAGAGCTCCTTTCAGAGCTCCTTCTCAGACCGTCTCTTTAACTGTTTTTTCAGGCGGAGGGCTTCCCGTTTTTCACGGATTTCCTCCGCCTCTTCTATTGAGACGGGTTTTAATGTTTTAATGGCAAAATAAAGTCCTTCTTCTGTTTTACGGATACGGATTTTTCCAATGATATATCCGTGTTCCTGACAGTTGGAAACGCTGTAGTAAATTTTTGAATTGTTCATAAACCAGCGGATTTTTCGTTTTGCAGGCTTATGGCAGACAGGGCATTTTGTACTGGAAACCTCCCTGTCTTTTATGGTGCGCTCCCGGGAAGAAAATTCCCGTGAAATAAATTTATCATATGTTGGATAAGAAATATGGATTTCTTCCTTTCGGCTTTTGGGGTTTTGGTAAACGTCAAGAGAGTAGAAAGGAAGAATTTTTTTGTTTTCCATAAATGCTAATACTTTTGCTGTATAAAAGGCATCTGCAAAGGCGCGGTGAAAATCATCGCCCTTTTTTATGCCAAGAAAGTCGATTGCATATTCAAGGGAACGGCGGGATTCCCCGTCCTCGAAACAGGAAGAGAAAAGTTTCTGTATGTCGTAGTAGGCAACAGGGCCGGGAAGAAGATGCAAAAGTTCATAATACTTCATGTTCCGCTGAAGCTCCATTACGTCCTGGTTTCCCCAGGTACAGAAATGCCAGTCGTCACCGCACCATTCGATAAATTCCCGGACAGCCTGGGGAAAGGGGGTGCCTGTTTCCAGATCTTTGTAATTGACACGGATAACTTCCCGGATACTGTTGTGAATCCAGTTGTATACCTGAGGCTTGATCAGTCTGTGGAAGGTGTCAACCGTTTCTTTTCGTTCATTCAGTTTTACAGCGCCTATCTCTATGATTTCAAAGGGAAGGCGGCGGTTGGAATATTTTTTTCCCTCCGGGCTTTGGTTCCATTCCAGGTCAAAAACAATAAAATTCATGATTTTCTGGATTCTCCTAACTCATAAATAGCGGAAATAAGATGCTGCTGAAACTGTTCAGTATCTGCTTGGGTAAGAACGAGAGCGTTCATTTCTTCTTCTTCATAGTTCCACCAGCGGAAATCGCACAGAGTGCTTCCTCTGGAAACGCCTTCAGAGCAGTCTGTACTTATTTTTGCTTTTTCCCCGCTAAAAAATTCAGGGTGTACAAGATACATAAAGGGAACCGCATCGTGTACATTTACAGTTCCTTTATATTTATTGTAGGGCTGACTGATATAGAAGCCTGCCATATCTCCGCAGACTTTTGCAACTTCATTGTTGGACTGACACAGCTTCGCAATCTGGTTTTTTGTAAGGAAACACTGTGTTGTCACATCAAGACCGCACATAACAAGAGGAATACCTGCTTTACACACGATCTGCGCTGCTTCCGGATCTACATAAATATTAAATTCTGCTGCAGGTGTTACGTTTCCGCCTTTTGCAGCTCCTCCCATAAAAACGATTTCCCGAATTTTGGATTTAATCTCCGGAAAAGTTTTCAGAAGGAGAGCGATATTTGTAAGCGGACCGGTAGGGACAAGAACTGCCTGTTCGCCGTCCGGAAGGGAAGATAAAACTTTATGAAGGAAAAGAACTGCATTTTCTTTTTCAGGCTGTCTGGCTGCTTTTGGGAGAACACAGTTTCCAAGACCTGTATTTCCGTGGACTTCTCCTGCAAACTGCGGCTCACGTACAAGCGGTTCGTGAGCGCCTTCGGCAACAGGAACCTCCAGTCCGTAAAATTCTGCCAGATCCAATGCATTTCGTGTTACTTTTTCAATAGACTGGTTTCCGCTTACGGAGGTAATTGCGAGAAGCTCGAGAACATCTTGGTTGGAAGCAAGATAAGCCATTGCAAGAGCATCGTCAATGCCCGGGTCACAGTCCATAATTACTTTTATTTTTTCTGCCATAGGAGAACCTCCTTAGTTATGTAAGTGTTTGGTATAAGTGTTTTTTGCTTTCTCCAGTATAACAGACAGGTAAAATCCTGTAAAGGAGGGGAAAAGGGCTTGACATATGGAATTTATACAGACTATAATGGAAAGGACAAGGAAAAAACTATGATGGAGACAGTAAGTTGTACAGAAAGGCATCAGAGAGCCGGGGATGGTGGGAACCCGGTGCAAGTAGGTACAAAAGAAGATCACTCCGGAGTTTCATTTCCGAAGGTAAGTCCGGTAGGAAATGACGGTTTTCCCACGTTACAGGGAACATGTATCGGCGCAGTGCCCGTACAGTGTAACAGGTGGTATAACGAAAGAACAGCTCTTCGTCCTTTTACATAGGATTGAGAGCTTTTTTGTTTATTGAAAAGCGGGAAAAAGCCTGCACTGCGATACAAAAATGAAAAATCAGGAGGAAGAACAGTGTACCAGAAAGTAGACACGAATCTGAATTTCGTAGAACGCGAAAAAAAAGTAGAACAGTTCTGGAAAGAAAACCATATCTTTGAAAAGAGTATGGAAAACCGCAAGGAAGGCGAGACTTACACATTTTATGACGGACCGCCTACAGCAAATGGAAAGCCGCACATCGGTCATGTGCTCACACGTGTTATCAAGGATATGATTCCAAGATACCGTACAATGAAAGGAAATATGGTTCCGCGTAAAGCCGGATGGGATACGCACGGTCTGCCGGTTGAGCTTGAAGTTGAGAAAAAGCTTGGACTTGATGGAAAAGAGCAGATTGAAGAATACGGTATGGAACCGTTCATCAAACAGTGTAAGGAAAGCGTATGGAAATATAAAGGTATGTGGGAGGACTTCTCTTCTACAGTTGGTTTCTGGGCAGATATGGAGCATCCTTATGTAACATACGAGGACAATTATATTGAATCTGAATGGTGGGCATTAAAAGAAATCTGGGATAAAAAGCTTCTTTATAAAGGATTTAAGATTGTTCCTTACTGCCCGCGCTGTGGAACTCCGCTTTCTGCACAGGAGGTTTCTCAGGGATATAAGACAGTAAAAGAACGTTCCGCTATTGTACGTTTTAAAGTAGTGGGAGAAGATGCTTATTTCCTGGCATGGACAACAACACCTTGGACACTTCCGTCCAACGTGGCTCTCTGCGTAAATCCGGATGAAGCATATTGCAAAGTAAAAGCAGCAGACGGATACACTTATTATATGGCAGAAGCTCTTCTTGATACAGTTCTTGGAAAACTGGGCACAGAAGAAACACCGGCATATGAAGTTCTTGAGAAATATGTTGGAAAAGATCTGGAATACAAAGAATACGAGCCGCTTTTTGCCTGCACAGGAGAAGCAGCTGCAAAACAGAAGAAAAAAGGCCATTTTGTAACATGCGACAATTACGTAACAATGGGAGACGGTACTGGTATCGTTCATATTGCGCCGGCATTCGGTGAGGATGATAACCGTGTAGGACGTGATTACAACCTTCCGTTTGTACAGTTTGTTGACGGACAGGGAAATATGTCAAAAGAGACACCATATGCCGGAACTTTTGTAAAGGCAGCAGACCCGATGGTTCTCACAGATCTCGACAAAGAAGGAAAGCTGTTTGACGCTCCGAAATTTGAACATGATTATCCACATTGCTGGAGATGTGACACACCTCTTATTTATTATGCAAGAGAGTCCTGGTTCATCAAAATGACAGCAGTGAAAGAGGATTTGATCCGCAACAACAACACAATTAACTGGATTCCGGAAAGCATTGGTAAGGGACGTTTTGGCGACTGGCTTGAAAATGTTCAGGACTGGGGTATTTCCAGAAACCGTTACTGGGGTACACCTCTTAATATCTGGGAATGTGAATGCGGACATATGCACTCTATTGGAAGCCGCCAGGAACTTGTGGAAATGAGCGGTGACGAGAGAGCAAAAACAGTGGAGCTTCACCGTCCGTATATTGATGAGATCACACTGAAATGTCCGGAGTGCGGCGGCACAATGCACCGTGTTCCTGAAGTTCTTGACTGCTGGTTTGACTCCGGTGCAATGCCGTTTGCACAGCACCATTATCCATTTGAAAATAAAGATCTGTTTGAGCAGCAGTTCCCGGCAGACTTTATTTCCGAGGCGGTTGACCAGACAAGAGGATGGTTCTACTCTCTTCTTGCAGAGTCCACACTTCTCTTTAATAAGGCTCCGTATAAGAATGTAATTGTGCTTGGCCATGTACAGGATGAGAATGGACAGAAGATGAGTAAATCGAAGGGAAATGCGGTAGATCCGTTTGATGCGCTTGAAAAATACGGCGCGGATGCGATTCGCTGGTATTTCTATGTAAACAGTGCTCCGTGGCTTCCAAACCGTTTCCACGGAAAAGCAGTTGTAGAAGGACAGCGTAAATTTATGAGCACTCTGTGGAATACTTACGCATTCTTCGTATTATACGCAAACATTGATGAGTTTGACGCTACAAAATACACACTGGAATACGATAAACTTCCGGTTATGGACAAGTGGCTGTTAAGCAAATTAAACACAGTAGTTAAAACAGTAGATGAAAATCTTGCAAATTACAAGATTCCGGAGACTGCGAGAGCACTTCAGGATTTTGTAGATGATATGAGTAACTGGTATGTAAGAAGAAGCCGTGAGCGTTTCTGGGCAAAAGGCATGGAGCAGGATAAGATCAATGCTTATATGACTCTTTACACAGCGCTTGTAACAATCGCAAAAGCGGCAGCTCCTATGGTTCCGTTTATGACAGAAGATATTTACCAGAATCTTGTGAAAAGCATCGATGCATCTGCTCCGGAGAGTATCCATCTCTGCGATTTCCCGGAAGTAAAAGAAGAGTGGATCGACAAAGAACTGGAAGAAAATATGGAAGAGCTTCTCGACATTGTTGTTCTCGGACGTGCCTGCAGAAATACAGCAAACATTAAAAACCGTCAGCCAATCGGAACGATGTTTGTGAAAGCAGAAAAGGCAATGGACAGTTTCTATACAGATATTATTGCAGATGAGCTGAATGTAAAAGAAGTGAAATTTGCAGATGATGTGGAATCCTTCATTTCCTACAGCTTTAAACCGCAGCTTCGCACAGTAGGACCAAAATACGGCAAGCTTCTTAACGGAATCCGTCAGGCATTAAATGAAATTGACGGAACAAAAGCAATGAATGAGCTTCGCGCAAATGGCGTTCTCGTTCTTGATATTGATGGAAATAAAGCAGAACTTACAGAGGAAGATCTTTTAATCGAGACAGCACAGACAGAAGGATATGTGACAGAGACAGACGGAACAATTTCCGTTGTACTTGACACAAACCTTACACCGGAGCTTCTTGAGGAAGGTTTTGTTCGTGAAATCATCAGTAAGGTACAGACAATGCGTAAAGAGGCCGGATTTGAGGTTATGGATAAAATCTGTATTTACGCAAAAGATAATGAAAAGATTGAGAGCATTATGAAAGCTCATGAGGAAGAGATCAAAGGTGAAGTTCTTGCTGAGAATGTAATCTTTGGTGAAGCAGACGGCTACGTGAAGGACTGGAATATCAATAAAGAACAGGTTACTCTTGCAGTGACAAAATTATAAAAGTGCTCATATAAAAGGAAGGAGACAAATAAATGATTGATAAACAGTTTAAAAAAGAAGCTTTTAAGCAGAGTGTAAAAGATAATGTAAAGTTCCTTTACAGAAAAACACTGGAGGAAGCTACACAGGAGCAGATTTTTCAGGCAGTCAGCTACACAGTAAAAGATGTAATTATTGATAACTGGCTTGAGACACAGAATGCTTATGATGAGCAGGACCCGAAGGTTCTCTACTATATGTCTATGGAATTTCTTATGGGACGTGCCCTTGGAAATAACCTGATCAACCTGGGAGCTTACGGAGAAGTTCAGGAAGCTCTTGAGGAGCTTGGTCTGGACTTAAACTGCCTTGAAGACCAGGAGCCGGATCCGGCTCTTGGAAATGGCGGTCTCGGACGTCTTGCAGCATGTTTCCTGGATTCTCTTGCTACTTTAAACTACTGTGCATATGGCTGCGGAATCCGTTATCGTTACGGTATGTTTAAACAGAAAATTGAAAACGGCTTCCAGATTGAAGCGCCGGATAACTGGCTGAAAAACGGCTATCCATTTGAACTTCGCCGTCCGGAGTATGCAAAGGAAGTGCATTTTGGCGGTTACGTAAGAGTGGAATATGACCATGCGACAGGACAGAATAAGTTTATCCATGAGGGATACCAGGCCGTAAAAGCAATTCCTTATGATATGCCGATCGTAGGGTACGATAATAAAGTGGTAAATACACTTCGAATCTGGGATGCAGAGCCGATTGTAGATTTTGAGCTGGATTCCTTTGATAAAGGTGATTACAAGAAAGCGGTTGAGCAGGAAAATCTTGCCCGCAATATTGTTGAGGTTCTTTATCCGAACGATAATCATTATGCAGGAAAAGAACTTCGTCTGAAACAGCAGTACTTCTTTGTTTCTGCAAGTATTCAGGCTGCGATTGAAAAATATAAGAAAAATCACAGTGACATCAGAAAGCTTTATGAAAAAGTCTGCTTCCAGATGAACGATACCCATCCCACAGTTGCAGTTGCAGAGCTTATGCGTATTCTTCTTGACGAGGAAGGTCTTGGCTGGGACGAAGCATGGGCAGTTACAACAAAATGCTGTGCATATACAAATCATACCATTATGTCAGAGGCTCTGGAAAAATGGCCGATTGAGCTGTTCTCCAGACTTCTTCCGAGAGTATACCAGATTATTGAAGAGATCAACCGCCGTTTCATTCTGGATATTCAGGCAAAATATCCGGGAAATTATGAGAAGATCAAAAAAATGGCAATCATTTATGACGGACAGGTTAAGATGGCTCACCTTGCAATCGTTGCAGGCTTCTCTGTAAATGGTGTTGCACGCCTTCATACAGAGATCCTGAAAAATCAGGAGCTTCATGATTTTTATGAGATGATGCCGGAGAAATTTAATAATAAGACAAACGGTATTACACAGAGAAGATTCCTTCTTCACGGAAATCCGCTTCTTGCAAAATGGGTGACAGACCACATCGGACCGGATTGGATCACAGACCTGCCGCAGCTTAAAAAACTGGCTGTTTATGCAGATGATGAGAAGGCTCTTCAGGAGTTTATGAACATTAAGTACCAGAATAAGGTTCGTCTTGCAAAATATATTCTGGAGCATAATGGAGTAGAAGTTGACCCGCATTCTATTTTCGATGTGCAGGTTAAGAGACTTCACGAGTACAAACGTCAGCTTTTAAACATTCTTCATGTAATTTATCTGTATAACCAGATTAAGCAGCATCCGGAGATGGACTTCTATCCAAGAACATTTATCTTTGGTGCAAAGGCATCAGCAGGATACCATACAGCAAAGAAAATCATTAAACTGATCAACTCTGTTGCAGATGTGGTAAACAACGATGCTTCCATTAACGGAAAACTGAAAGTTGTATTTATTGAAAACTACCGTGTTTCCAATGCAGAAATGATTTTTGCGGCAGCAGACGTTTCCGAGCAGATTTCTACAGCAAGTAAAGAAGCTTCCGGTACAGGAAACATGAAGTTCATGTTAAACGGTGCGCCTACACTTGGAACGATGGACGGTGCTAACGTGGAAATCGTGGAAGAGGTTGGTGCAGAAAATGCGTTTATCTTCGGTTTAAGCTCTGATGAGGTAATCAATTACGAAAACAACGGCGGATATGACCCGAATGTGATTTACAACACAGACGGAGACATTCGTCAGGTATTAATGCAGCTCATTAACGGAACCTTCTCCGACGATACAGAGTTGTTCCGTGACCTTTACGATTCTCTGTTAAATACAAAGAATACAGACCGTCCGGACAGATACTTTATCCTTGCAGATTTCCGTGCTTATGCAGAAGCACAGAAACGTGTGGAGGAAGCTTACAGAGATGAAAAGAGATGGGCTAAGATGGCTCTTCTTAATACAGCGAACAGCGGTAAATTCACTTCTGACAGAACAATCCAGGAATATGTAGATGACATCTGGAAACTGGATAGGGTAATTGTAGATAAAAAATAATACAAGTGATATGAGACAGGGAGTCCCCGGAATGATTTTTCCGGGGACTTCATATATTTTAAGAAAAAAACGTAACTGTGAGGGTACGAAACAGTTACAAACGGGTTTTATATGACTTATTTATGGGGCGGAATGCTGATTATCGGAATTGTGTTCGGAGCATTAAATGGGAACCTTCAGGAAGTGACAGAGGCAGTGATTTCCTCGTCAAAGGAGGCGGTGGCATTATGTATTTCTATGGCGGGAATTACTGCCATGTGGACGGGAATTATGAAGATTGCGGAAAATACGGGGCTTGTCAGCCTGCTTTCCCGAGGAATGAAACCGGTTCTGCGATTTCTTTTTCCTGATATTTCTCCGGAATCTCAGGCGGGAAAATGTATTTCTCTGAATTTTTTGTCGAATATTCTGGGATTGAGCTGGGCAAGTACTTCATCAGGGCTGTGTGCTGTCCGGGAACTTCAGAAATTGAATGAGGAAGATTGTAAGAGAAGGGGAGTGACAAAAAAGAGAGCTCCGCATATTGCGAGCGCAGCTATGTGTACGTTTATGATTATTAATGTTTCGTCGCTTCAGCTTCTTCCGATGAATATGATTGCTTACAGGGCACAGTACGGGAGTGTAAATCCTGCCGCAGTTGTGGGACCGGGAATTGTGGCAACTGCGGTAAGTACAGGGGCGGCGGTGGTGTTTTGTAAAATAATTGGAGAACGGAAAAATGATGATATATAAAATTGCTGCCGGGTAGGAAAATATATCATAAATTTGATATTTTTTTCAGGAATCTGATTTTTATGGATTAAGGGTTTTTCCGTCCATTCCGGCAGAATTACTTACAGAATGGACAGAAATTGAAATAAAAATGTCATGATTTTATTGTAAATATAGTTAAGGCAGATGGTAACAGGTTTGGAAGTTCCTGTATTTTTTGTAGAAGCTGCATTTTTCAGTAAAATTCTATACCGCAAGTCCGCTCAAATCTGTTACCGCATACCAGGTAAGGTGTGGATTCTGATTCCAGTATGTCTGAGAATCCTCATCACCCAAGGTCGTCACACGCTCCGGCTGAGAGGCGCGGACCAGAGTTCCGTTCTCCAATATCACACGGTAAAAAACTTCTTCTCCATTTCCCCGAAAGAATTCAAAGGCATACAAGCCCTCGCCCTCTGTAGGAATCGTAAAAGAATGTGCATTTTCGATTCCTTCTATCATTACCAGTTCATACCCGGCGCCGTTGTCTGCAACTGTATAAACCCGGTGCACAAAAGAAAAAAAAGGACCTTCGTTAATGCTTTCCCGGAGAATCAGCTCGGCGATACCGTTTTGATCTATGTCATAAAGGGCATATTCCCGCTCTCCGGTGAGGTTCTCGTAATCGTAGAAGATATATCCATCTGTTCCCGCTGCCGATGCATTTACCGCATCTGTGTACAGAGCCATCACCTCCTGGTCTGTTGCCTGAGGTACATCCTCCATGCCAGACGGGGCGTCATTGGCATCTTCGATAATAATGCCTGATTTCTCAGGTGTTTTTTCTACAGGAGATTCTTCTGTGGAAATATCCCCAATTCGTACAATCTGGTAAAGTCCCTGTACATTGGGCTGAAGAATTGCTTCTTTTTCCGAAGTCTGCGCCGGCTGTCCCTCTTCGTAGATTTGTTTTGTATACGTGTATTGAATTCGCATTTCTTCCGGTGTATACACAGCAGAGTGAATCTGAGTTTCAACAGAATAATTCAATGTTGCGGGAATAAAAATAATATACTCCCCGTCCACATTTGGTCCTGTCTCTGTATCGTAGTCGTTATTCTCAGTAAACTGAAAATCCGTAAATAAGGAAAACAGGCGGTTCACATCAGAGAGAAGATATTTTTTGTTATATGTATTGTAATCTGCCTTTTCGATTAAATTACCAGACATATCGCCTTGCCAGATACTGTTTAGGGTATTCAGGCTTTCAGAATGAGGATAACCGGAATCTGTAATCTCTGACGGTCCATAGGTGAGTACCAGTTGGAGTTCTTCTTTGGTTAAATTGCCAGCCAGCAGAGATGAAAAATCTTCATCTGCAACCGGCTGCTCCTGTATGATATCCGGCTTCTCCGGAGCAGGCGTCGGGATAATTTCATCATTTGCACTGACTGTTGGTATCACTGTAGGTGGTGTTTCCTGTTCCTCTGTTGGAAATGATTCCGTATTTTCCGATGAGGTTGTCACGTCCTGTTCCTGCGGCTGACCAAGATAATGTACTACACCTGCTGCTCCGCCTCCGAGAATTGCCGCTGCAGTTACACCAATCAGCACTTTTCCGGCTGTTGTATGGATAAATGTCTGCTTCAACGCAGCTTTCCCTGCCTTCTTTCCGGCTGTTGTGACTTTTCCGGCTGTTGTAGTTTTTCCAGATGTTGTGGGTTTTTCGGCTGCTGTGGCTTTTCCCAGAATCGCTTCTCGCTGTGTCTCCATGACTGCGTTCGTAGCTGCCATAACAGAGGTAGAGAATTTTTCTCTGTGCAGCAAATACAGAAAAAGTACCACTGGTGCAACTGTATAGAGCTGATATCCCTTTTTCTGAAGTTCTTCCGCTTTTGCTTTGATGGCTTTTCGTCCATACAAAAGACGGGATTTTACAGTGTTTTCTGAAATTCCAAATGTCTGTGCAATATCTTTGATGCTCTGGTTATCTAGATGATACATCAGAATACACAGTCTCTGCCCGTCGGAAAGGCTGTCTATCAGTTCGTGTACCAGATCCTGCGTCTCCTTCTGCGTGTAACTTCGCTCCGGCTGATATTCCGTCTTATCATCTTCAATATCAAATTCAAACAGGTCACCTTCCTCGTTCTCGCCGTCCAACTGTGAAAACAACAGAGGTTTTTTCTTTGCCAGAGCGTTTTTGGCGGTGTTCGCCACAATACGGCCAAACCATGCCTTAAAGCTTCCAGGCTCTTTCAGCGTTGCCAGAGACTGCCATGCTTTCAGGTAGGCATCCTGCAGCACATCCATGGCAGCGTCCTCATCTTTCATATATTTCAGTGCAATATAATACATATCCTGTTGGGTAGATTCATAAAGCTGTGTAAATGCACTCTCTTTTCCCTCAAGAGCCGCATTTACCACTTTCTCATAGTTCATCTTTTATTTCTTCCTTTCCCCTTGTCTGCCTGAGTTTTTGTGTCTGTTCTTCTTTTGTTATAATTTGCGACCGTTCCTTTCGTAACAGCCAGACAAACCATTTCATTAACTTGTTATTCATACTTTCAGCCTTTCAGAATATATTCTTTCTGATTGCATCTTGCAGACGCAAAATAGTCTTAATCGCCCAACATTCTTCTTATTATTCACATAGATAGTTGTAAATCTTGTTCTGCATTTCTTTGTCTAAATAGCCATTTGTCTCTTCCTCAATCCAGTTTCCCAAATCATTAAATGCCTTGCCTGCTATATCTGAGACAATCTCTCCCAGAAGCTCATCTTTTTCCGCCTGTCTCTGTGCTTCTGCCTGTGCTTCTGCCTGTGCTTCTGCCTCTGCCTGATTCTGTGCGTTTGCCTGTGCCTGCGCTTCCTCGTATGCTGCATTCATCTGCGCAACCATGGCTTCTATATCTTCCACGGTATTTACATAATGTCCCATCTGCACGTTTCCAAAACTATATTCATCATGTCCTGTCAGTACATAGCTATTGTTAATAGCAGTCTCGTCATCTGTTCCATAGGCAGGTTCGCATACGGCCACCTGATAATCTTCTCCAAAGTCAATAAAATAGGTTGCGTTTGTTACCTGACCTGCAGGAACTAGCAATGGCTGCTGTGTCCGCAGGCTGAACGCAGGCAGATTACTGTCCGGAGTATAGACCGCATCTGTTCCAAACAGCAGCATCTGGAATGTTTCTCCCAAATCTTCATTGGTTACATCACAGTTGAACTGTGGGGTCACATAGTAATCCTCCATGGTGGAATTCACAAACTGTACATCAATAGCATAGCCTGTCTCTGGTGCATATTCCAGATTACCTTCATACTCCTCAATGGGAATACATGCGCTGCAGTTGCCTACAATTTCCCATCCTTCAAGCTCTTCTGCCTGCGCGATTCCTGTTCCTGCGTACATTGTGAGTATTGCTGCCATCATTCCTGTTGCAATTTGTTTCATCTTTTTGTTCATCATAATTTTTCTCCTTTTTACTTTTCTTATTGTTTCAGGCAAAGTATATTTTCTTCTGATGTCCGAAGCCCCTGCTTTATATTCTGGCAGGCGTCCTGAAGCTTTTTTCTGTTCTCTATATAGACAGGTTATTTTGCCAAAAGGTTTTACAGATATGAAAATTTTTTCATTATAAATCCGTTCCAGATATTTTTATATTCCGAGGAAAAGAAATATTATTCTGCCTTTGTTGTGGAAGCCTCTGCATCTGCAGCCGCCTTTCCATCTGCAGCCGCTGCTTTCTTGCTATCTTCTTTTGTGGTTTTTATCAGTACAATGTAGTCTCTTGTGCCCATATCCGAAATGCTTAATCTTATATAATATGTAGTATCCGGCTGCAAATCACCAGTAATGATAGTGCCGGGCAAACCATTGGAGTCTGCTTCACCTGAATGGAGCACAGCTCCCATTTCATCAAAAATATCAAAATATAACAGGTTACTTCCCGGTGTACCATTTACACAAGAAATCTGATACTCTGCTCCTGCCTCTGCTTCCGTAGTAAAGGAATACCATGCGTAGTCATCGCTTCCCTCAATAGCTCCAGAAGCCTTTTTACCAAGAGGAATGGAACCTGCGTTATACATGCTGTCTCCTGCAACAAGCTCTTCACCGGTTGAAATGATTTCCGGAGCTGGAGCTGTCGGGTCTTTAACCGTCAGAACATAATCTCTTGTGCCCATATCCGAAATTCCTAATCTTATGTAGTATGTGGTATCTGCCTGCAGGTCACTGGCAGTTATCGTACAGGGAAGTCCGTTGGAGGCTGCCTTATCTGAATAAAGTTCAGTTCCCATTTCGTCAAAGATATTAAAATATAACAGATTACTTCCCGGCGTATTATTTAGACAGGAAATCTGATATTCGGTTCCCGCTGCCCCGGTGGTAAAGGAATACCATGCGTAGTCATCGCTTCCTTCAATGGTTCCGGAAGCCGGTGTATTAAGGGTAAGTTCTCCTGCCGCATACATATTAGTACCCGGTTCAACTGCTGCTGCGGATGTTGTCGCTGCTTCTGCATGAACGGCAGTCGTGGTTCCAACACTCATGGAAGCGGTCAATACACATCCAGTAAGTAAATAAACAAGCACGTTTCTTTTTTTCATGGTTTTGTCCTCCTTTTGACAATCGCATACATTTGGTAACAGTATATACGATATAACATCTATATTCAATAAATGCAAATCGTGACACAGCATTTTTTCACATGTTTTTTGCTGCTTAATATATAGACAGGACAAAGAGCGAAAAAGTTTTAAAAATATAAAAAAAATTAAATCAACATTTACGACAGAGGAAAAAAATAAAAATAAAAGCTTTTCTTTTGGGTTTGCGTACAACGGGAATTGTAATTTATTTTTTCATCTGGTACAATATATCTGTATAACTGGATTTCTATGAAATATGGAAAGAACACATGTGAATTTACTCGTGATAGATTCAAAATCCGAAGATACAAAAAGAAATATAATAAATAAAAACAAATATAAAAGAACAAAGAGGGAGGAATCCGTATGGATTGGCGTGATTATTGTATTGATGAAATTGCGAAACACAGATGCTTTGTTTCAGCACTTCACAAAAAACGGTTTATCGAAATGTTCGATATGGTTCAGGATGAGCCGTTTTTTACGAAGGAGGTATGTAAATGTCTGTTTCTTGCAGCGTGGGAGCGTAAGTACACAGACGAGATTGAGAGTGTACTGCAGGAGATGATTGACAAAAATGCAATGGATACGCAGATTCTTATAAACAGAGCAAGAAGTAAGGTTGTTTCTCCATATGAAGCGGAAATTTATAAACTGGAGAGAAGCTTTCTGGAAAATCCGGGAGAAACACCGGATGAATCCTGTCTGATGAAATTGTCTGCGGCATGGATTCCGTTGGGAGACTGCGCTTTGCAGGTAAGTGAGATTCTGGACCGGATGTAGGCATAACAGAATAAAAAAACTCATAAGGTATCATAAAGAGGAAGAACGGGGGCAATTATGAAGGCTCTTACGTATCTCTCCGGTTTTATGATACCTTTTTTGATATTTTATATAGTTGGATATGGACTTTTATCAAAACGTGATATTTATGGAGACTTTCTAAAGGGAACGGAGGACGGTCTTCATATGGTAATATGTCTCTGTCCTACGTTAATTGGGCTTATGACAGCCGTCGGTGTTCTCCGGGCTTCCGGATTTCTGGATTTTTGCGGGGGAATTCTGGGAAGTTTTACGGAAAAGGCAGGAATGCCTGCGGAGATTGTTCCGCTGGCAGTTGTTCGGCTTTTTTCGTCCAGTGGAGCAACAGGTCTTCTTCTTGATATTTTTAAGGAATTCGGAACAGATTCCCTGCAGGGGTTTATGGGAGGAATTCTTTTAAGCTCTACAGAAAGTGTTTTTTATTGCATGAGCGTATATTTTGGTTCTGTTCAGATTGAAAAGACAAGGTATACACTGGCAGGAGCTTTGATTGCGTCATTTGCGGGAATCGTCGCATCTGTGATTCTGGCGCATTTGTTGATTTAAAGAAAGAAGTATCAAATAAAAAAGAAAATCAGGGGCTTAAACAAGTCCCTGATTTTTTTGGAGCATTTCTTTTATGATATTTTGTGTATAAGCTCCAAGATGGCGTTGGTCTTCTTTTGAAAGAGTTTCCGGATAAATCGGTTTTCCATATTCCAGAATTACGTGGCACGGCTTCATGGTTGGGAAGTGTGCCTCCCACATTTGCGCGGTGTTATTCATGGCAATGGGAATAATGGGGCATTTTGCTTTTGTGGCAATTTTAAAGCTTCCCTCATGGAAAGGAAGCATATCCAGCTCACTTTCTGCCTTGTTTCGTGTGCCTTCCGGGAAAATACAGATGGAAATGCCGGATTTTACTTTTTCGACAGCTTCCAGAATGGTTTTTAAGCCCTGCTTTAAATCGGTTCTGTCAAGGAAAAGGCAGTGGAGATTTCTCATCCAGTTGGAGAGAAGAGGGAAGCGCTCCATTTCTTTTTTTGCAACATATCCTGTTCGGATAGGGCAGCGGCAGTAGGTAAGAAGAATGTCAAAATAGCTTCTGTGGTTTCCGATGTATAAAACCGGAGAGTCCTTTGGGACATTTTCCTCACCGATCACAGTAACTTTTACGCCGGTAATCCATAAGATGAACCGGAATACGGTCTGTATAATGCGAAGAGAGCTTATATCCTTTTTCATAGGAGAAAACTTTCCAATAATCCACTCTGCAATTAAAAGAGGAATAGATAAAATTAAATACCCGATTACACAGGTACAAACAAGAATAAAACGTATCATAAGTAAAATCCTTCCTGAAATATTGTGATTGTATATCATTAACATTATACCCAATAAGAAAAATACTTGCAATAAATCTTTTGTCTCCGGCATAGAATAAATATGAAATAGAGGGCAGAGGTATAAAATGGCAAGGAAAATCTCAGTTATGTTTCTGTCAGCGATTCTGATTTTTATACTGGGAGGCTGCCAGATGATACGGATAGAAGAGGGGGAGGTATCACCTGTAGAATATACAATAGTCAGTCAGGAGGATATTCCGGCAGAAGCCCTGTCTCTGATTCAGGAAAAGCGGGAGAAGGAATTTCAGCTTACTTATCAGAGCGGAGAGGATTTGTACCTGATCAAAGGTTATGGAAGGCAGATGACGGGAGGGTACAGTATCGCAGTCGAAGAGCTGGGAATGATGGGAAAGGTCCTGCGTTTTAAAACAAAGCTTATCGGACCTTCCGAAAATGCCGGCGGAGAGCCTTCTTATCCCTGCATTGTAGTGAAAACGAAATACAGGAAGGAACCGGTGGAATTTCGGTAGGCATCAGAAATTATAAGTATCAGGAAGGGAGAATGGAAAGTGGAATTAAAAAAAGAAAGTATTCAGATGCTTCGTGCAAAAAGCAAAGCAACAAGTCAGGTGACTTTTGATGTGGATTATAATGTGCCGGATGCAAAACAGGATGTAGGGCGCATGATCCAGCATAAAGGGCAGGTTACTATGGACGAGGTGCGTTTAAGTGAGGGAAAAGCATTTCTTCGAGGAAATCTGAATGTGGATATTCTTTATGTGGGAGAAGAAGAAGGAAAAGTGTACAGTATGGGAGCAAAACTGCCTTTTGAGGAGGTTTTGAACCTGGAAGGGATCTCCGGGGGTGATAAAATGCGCCTCAAGTGGGAGATTGAGGATTTAAGTCTTCATATTATACATTCGAGAAAATTGAATATAAAAGCGATTGTTACGCTCTATGCAGTGGTAGATGAGGTTTCAGGAGTGCGTCTTCCTGTGGGAATTGATGACGACAGTGTTTCTATAAAGAAAAAACAGCTTCGCCTTATGAGTCTTTGCGTACATAAAAAGGATACGCTCCGGATAAAGGAAGAAATTCCGCTGGCATCGAATAAACCTAATATTGCGGAGGTTCTTTGGAGTACAGTTGAGGTGAGAGGGATTGATCTAAGACCAGAGGAAAATAAAGTAAAGGCAAAAGGCGAGCTTCTTGTATTTGTCCTTTACGAGGGAGATGATGAGGGAAAACCGCTTCAGTGGCTGGAATATTCCCTGCCGTTTACAGGGGAAGCGGAGTGCAGCGGCTGCGGAGAGGAAATGATACCGGATATTGAGGCTTCTGTTATCAGTCAGGGGTTGGAAGTAAAGCCGGATGCAGACGGGGAAGAACGGATTTTAATGGCAGACGTTGTTCTGGAACTGGATATGAAGATTTATAAAGAAGAGGAGCATGAGATTATTCTGGATGTATATACGCCGTCAAGAGAATGTATTCCGCAGGGAAAAACAGAAAAACTGGAAAGTCTCCTTGTGCGTAATTATTCCAAATGCCGTATAGGAGACAGAATTCAGGTGAAGGAGACGCAGGGGAAAATTCTTCAGATATGTCACAGTCAGGGGCATGTAAAAATTGACAGAAGCCAGATTGTGGAGGATGGCATTCAGGTAGACGGTGTTGTTTATATGAAAGTGCTTTATATTGTAGGAAACGATGATATGCCATTTTATTCTATGGAAGCGATGATTCCTTTTTCTCATATTGTGGAGGCGCAGGGAATTACGGAGGACTGCAGGTATTGTCTTCAGGCGGAGCTGGAACAGTTGTCTACGACTATGGCAGACAGCAGTGACATAGAGGTAAAAGCGGCAGTGAGTCTCAATGCGATTGTATTCTGCAGCAGAGAGGTGCGCGTGATCGAGAAGGTGGAAGAAAAGCCTCTTGATATGAAAAAAATCCAGAGTATGCCGGGGATTACTGTGTATATGGTGAAACCGGGAGATACCATGTGGGATATTGCGCGGCGTTTTTATACGACTGTAGAGGAAATTGAGGAGTTAAATGAGCTGTCGGAGGAAGAGATAGAAAGCGGGCAGCCGCTTCTTCTGGTGAAGAAAGTTTCCTGTTGAAAATCCGAAAAAAATCAGATAAAATACAAATAATAAAGATTGTATACAAAGTACAAAAGATGGAGGGATTGTATGCGCTTACGGGCATTGGCAAAAATTAATCTTGGTCTTGATATTCTGGGAAAAAGAGAAGACGGATACCATGAGGTGAAGATGATCATGCAGACAATTCAGATGTATGACGTTCTGGAGCTTCATAAAAAAAAGAAACCGGGTATTTCTCTTACTGTGAACGTACCGTTCATTCCCACAGATGAGAGAAATCTTGTATACAGGGCGGCAGCTATGCTTATGGAGGAATTTCATGTACAGGAAGGACTTTCCATAAGACTTGACAAATTTATTCCTGTTGCAGCGGGAATGGCAGGAGGAAGCTCTGATGCGGCAGCGGCGTTTATAGGAGTAAACAAACTGTTTCATCTGGGATTAAGCCAGGAGGAGCTTATGGAACGTGCAGTGAAGGTGGGAGCGGACGTACCTTACTGCATTATGAGAGGGACGGCTCTTGCAGAAGGAATTGGAGAGAAGCTTACAGCATTGCCGCCGGTTCCGCCCTGCTATGTTCTTATAGGAAAACCGGCAGTTTCTGTTTCCACAAAGATGGCATATGAAAATCTCAATCTGGAAACAATTAAAAAGCATCCGGATATTGACGGAATGATTTTGGATATTGAAAACGGGAACCTCAAAAAAATGACAGAAAAAATGGCAAATGTGTTTGAACCGGGAATTATCCGGGAATATCCTGTAATCCAGGAGATTAAGGATTTTATGGAAGAAAATGGAGCGCTCCGTGCAATGATGAGTGGAAGCGGTCCTACTGTATTTGGAATTTTTGATGACAGAGAAAAAATGGAGCGTGCAGCAGAAGGACTGAGAGCAGGCGAGCTGGCGAAGACAGTTTTTGCTACAGAGGTTTTTAACAGAAGAGTATAGAGAGGTGGAGGAAGATACGAATGACAAGTGATTTTACCGTGCATATGAATGAATATCTGCCACTTAGAGATGTTGTATTTAATACCCTGAGACAGGCAATTTTAAAGGGGGAGTTAAAACCGGGAGAGCGTCTTATGGAAATTGCCCTTGCAGAAAAGCTTGGCGTGAGCCGAACTCCAATCAGGGAGGCGATGCGCAAGCTTGAACTGGAAGGTCTTGTGGTGATGATTCCGCGAAGAGGTGCGCAGGTAGCAAATATTACAGAGAAGGATTTAAACGATGTTCTTGAGGTAAGGATTGCTCTTGAAAATGTTGCCATAGAAAAAGCGTGTACTCGTATGTCCAAGGAGGATATGGGAAGGCTCTGGCTTGCAGCGAAGGAATTTGAGCGCACAATGGCAGAGGGAAACCTTGTGCGTCTTGCAGAGGCAGATGTGGCGTTTCATGAAATCATTTACAGAGCATCTGATAATAAGCGTCTGAACCAGGTATTAAATAATTTAAGAGAACAGATTTACAGATACAGAGTGGAATATCTGAAGGAAGAAGAGACGAGAAATGTTCTTGTGAAGGAGCATGAGGAGCTTACGAAAGCGATTCGACAGAGAGATGTAAAAAAGGCTCAGGAAATTTCTTTCCGCCATATAGAAAACCAGAGACGGGCAATCATTCAGTCCATTGAGGCGGAAGAAGCAGGGAAAGAAAAGAAATAACAGTATAATATTTATAGATTTTGGAAACACTCAGAGTATAAAGGTCAGACTGTTTGTCCAGAATGTTGGACAGCAGAGAAAGGAGCGCTCTCTTGAGTGGATTTTCAAAATCGGCGACGAAAGAAAAAACGGCAATTTCGGCTGTTTTGCGGGAAAACGAAGAATATATCCGAAGCAGATGCGAAAACTGTGCAGATATACTGATACGACCCATGCGTCTTGGTGGGGAGCGGAAGGTAGACTGCCTTATGGTTTATCTGGAAGTTACAGTATCGAATATGATGCTGGACGATTCTGCAATCGGAAAAATGATAAATCATTTCTGGGAGATTTCCCCGGAGGAGATAGAAGAGTTTTTGAAGCATAACAGCCTTGGGATTGCAGACGTAAAAAAACTTTCGGATATGGAAGAGGCTTTTTCTGCCATGCTGGCGGGAAATGCCATTTTTTTTATGGATGGATATACGAAGGCAATGAAAATAGCAAGCAAAGGCTATCCCAACATGGGTGTTTCCAAGGCTGAGGCGGAGAAAGTGCTGCGGGGATCAAGGGAAGGATTTTCCGACGCAGTAAAAACAAACTCCGCTCTTGTGCGAAAGCGGATTCGGGACACCAGCCTTAAGGTGGAAGAAAAGCAGCTTGGAGTGCGTTCCCATACAATGGTGCAGATGCTTTATATTGAGGATATTGTACATGAGGAGCTTCTTGAGGAGATGAAAAAACGCCTGGATGAGTTTGAGATTGATGGGATTCTTGACAGCGGAATGCTTGAGCAGCTCACGGAGGATTCCTGGTATTCGCCATTTCCTCAGTACCAGACAACGGAGCGGCCCGACAGGGCAGCGCAGGAGCTTTTAAACGGAAAAATTGTACTGCTTTGCGATAACTCGCCGGAGGCTCTGATTCTGCCGGGGAATTTCAACAGCTTTATGGAAAGCAGCGAGGACTGGTACAATCGGTTTGAGATGGCTTCTTTTTTAAGAATTTTAAGATATTTTGCAATGGCGGCTGCGGTACTTCTGCCGGGGCTTTATCTTGCTGTTATTCGGTTTCATACACAGGTACTTCCAACGAATCTGATTCTTTCTTTTGCACAGGCAAGGGAGGGAGTTCCTTTTTCAAGCGTAATGGAGCTTTTTTTTCTGGAGCTTTCTTTTGAGCTTATCCGTGAGGCGGGTGTAAGGATTCCGGGAGAGCTTGGAAATACGATCGGGCTTGTAGGAGGGCTTATTATCGGACAGGCGGCAGTGGAGGCAAATATTGTAAGTCCTGTTGTTGTGATTATTGTGGCGCTCACTGCACTTGGTTCTCTTGTCATTCCAAATGAAGAATTTGCCTCGGCGTTTCGGCTTTTGAAATATTTCTTTCTTTTCCTTGGCGGCTATCTTGGGATTTACGGGATTGTCCTTGGAATTTACCTTACAGTAGCGCATCTTTCCGGACTTTTAAGCTATGGTCTACCTTATCTTGTGCCATTTGTATCAGAGGAGAGAAGACGGAATGTAGGAAATAAAATATTACGGATTCCTTTCCGCAAAAGAAAAATGCGGCCTGCATACGCAAGAGAAGAAGAAAGTCTCCGCCTGAAAAGGAAGGAGGGACAGTTATGACATTTGCGGAAAATAACAGGATTTCCCACAGACAGCTTTACAGACAGATGGTGCTCACTTTGACAGCACCTTTTCTGCTCTGTCTTTTCGGCGGAGGAAAGCTTCTGGGTGCAGAAAAGATTGTGGGAACAGTTCTGGCGATTATTCTTCTTTTATTTTATGTGATTTTTCTCATTCGAGTTTCGCCTGATTTTGCGAACCCTTTAAAACCAATGGGACGCTTTTTCGGGAAAGCGGCAGGAGTATTTTTTGTATTGTATGCAATTCTTACTGCTTCGTTTCTTCTTGATATTCTTGAGGAGATTGTTCCGAAAAGTCTTGTGTCAGGCGTCTCCGGAGAGTGGATTTCTTTTTTGGCCATTGTCTGTGCCAGTATCGGAACTCACAGAGGAATGCAGAGGCGGGGAAGGGCTGCGGAAGTAACGGGAGGAATTTTCCTTGTTGGCATTGGAGCTATGCTTGTTTTATCTGCTTTTCAGGGAAAGATGTCATATTTATCGGAAATGCCCTTTTCCTTTGAAACGAAAGGTGTTTTCGCAGGAGGATACGGAGTTCTCTGCGCGTTTTCAGGACTGGGGCTTTTGCCCTTTGCCCTTGAAGATGTGGAAAAACAGGGGAGCGCAGGAAAAACGGTGATGCTTGGCGTTCTCACACTTGGAGGATTGATTCTTGCGGTGCAGATGATTCTTCCGGCAGTTTTTGGATGGAATCGTGTGACCACGGAAAAATATCCGGTTCTGCCTCTCCTTGCAGGGGCAGATATGCCCGGAAACGTGCTTTCCCGATTTGATGTGCTGTGGCTTGGTTTCGTTATTTACGGTCTTTTGTTTTCCATAGGAAGCCTTTTACATTATGGACATCAGATTATAAGAAAAACAGAGCTTGGTACGGGAAGGTTCTGGATAGCGCTTGTTGTATATCTTCTGTCACGTTGGAAACCGGGAGGTTTTGGAATCCAGGAATATTACGGATTTTATCTGGCATATATTTTTCTGCCTGTTCTTCTTATCATACAGGTGTGCTTTATTTCCGGGGGAAGAGGAAGAAGGATAAAAAAAGTGGCGGGAAGTGTCACAGCTCTGCTTATCTGCCTGTTCCTGGGAGGATGTGCAGGAGTAGAGCCGGAGGAGCGTATGTACGCCCTTGCTCTTGGTGTAGACGCGGCTCCGGAAGGTTTTGCCGTCACATACGGAACACCCGATATGTCAGAGGCGACCGGGCAGGAGAAGCCGGGTGAGAATGGACGGGAGGTGCTCACCATAAAAGGGGAGACGTTTGAGGAGATTCAGGAAATATACGGGCGTTCTCAGGAAAAATTTATGGATATGGGACATCTTGAGGCAATTATAATAGGGAGAGATCTGATTGCAGACGGACGATGGGAGGCTGTTCTTTTGTACCTCAAAAAGCAGCCTTTTGTAGGCGAAGATATTTATGTGTTCCAGGCAGAAAAAGCAGAAGAAATTCTTAAATGGAACGGAGGGCAGGGAAGCTCTGTGGGAGAGTATTTGCGAGGACTTCTGGAGAATGATTTCAGCGGAAAGAGAAAGAAAAAGGGAGTGACTCTTCGGACTCTTTATCATGAAAAATATGAAAACGGAACACTACCGAAGATTCCGGGACTTGTTGTGGAAGGAGATGAGCTTCAGGCAGTGCCGGATGCCTGAATAAAAAGGAAAATACAGGACATACTTCCAGATACTGGAGGTGTGAATATGGATTCTTTAAAAAATAGAAAAAAACGGTTAGGTATTTCTTTGCTTGCGGCTCTTTTTCTTACGGTAGTTACAGGGACAGGTGTGCAGAAAAATATTCCCGCCCTTGCCTGGTGGGGCAGTATGTATCCGCAGTTTTGTTTTGCGGAAAATGAGGAGGAGAATACAGATGAAAAAGAGCCGGAGGTAAAGATTTCCTTCTGGCTTGCGAAACAACTGGAATGGTGGTATCATAAATAAACGATATTCAAAACCGGAAAATGGAGAAGGATTGATGAAGACAGACAGAAATGCGCCGGTGGGCGTGTTTGATTCCGGAGTGGGAGGGCTTACTGTTGCGCGTGAGATTATGCGCAATCTCCCCTCGGAGAAAATAGTATATTTTGGCGACACTGCCAGAGTGCCATACGGCAGTAAATCAAAGGAGACGGTAATCCGGTATTCCCGCCAGATTATCCGTTTTCTTCAGGAACAGGAGGTAAAGGCGATCGTGGTTGCATGTAATACAGCCAGTGCCTTTGCTCTTGATACAGTAAAAGATGAGATAGATATTCCAATATTGGGAGTGATTGAATCCGGAGCAAGGGTAGCTGCGGCAGAAACAAAGAATAAGCGCGTAGGTGTAATTGGAACAGAAGGAACGGTAGGAAGCGGCATTCATGAGGCATATTTAAAACGCCTTGATAATGAAATTCAGGTAATTGGGAAGGCGTGTCCTCTTTTCGTGCCTCTTGTTGAGGAAGGGTGGCTTCACGATTCTGTGACAACGGAGGTTGCTTCCAGGTATTTAAAGGAGCTTCAGGAGGAAGAAATTGATACATTGATTCTGGGCTGTACCCATTATCCTCTTTTGCGCTCTACCATCCGTCAGGTTATGGGAGAGAGTGTGCGGCTTGTAAATCCTGCGTACGAAACAGCTCTTGAGCTTGGAAGACTTTTAAAGGAAAAAGAGCTTTTAAGTACAGAGACAGAACATGAAGAGTTTCCGTATCGCTTTTTTGTCAGCGATTTGGCGGATAAATTCAAGGACTTTGCAAATTCTATCCTTCCATACGATGTGGAAATGACAAAGAAAATAGATATTGAGAAATATTAGGAGATACATATATGGACAAAAAAGTGTTAATACATGTAAAGGGTCTTCAGCTTATGGACAGTACAGATGAACAAGAGCCTATAGAGATTGTAGTTCCGGGAGAATATTATTTTCGTAACGGAAGCCATTATCTTCGATTCGAGGAGATTCTGGAGGAATCAGCTCCTCCTACTGTGAATTACATTAAAATGTCACATAAGGGTGTGGAGGTACGCAAAAAAGGTCTGATTAATGTACATATGGTTTTTGAACAGGGAAAAAAGAATATGACTTACTATACTACGCCATACGGTACGCTTCAAATGGGAATTGCAGCTACAAATCTGGAGCTGGAAGAAACAGAAGGCGCAGTCAATATGAAGGTGGATTATGCCCTTGATATGAATGAGGAGCATGTTGCAGACTGCTATTTATCTATACAGGCGCAGTCTAAAAATGCGGAGAATTTTTCTCTGTAAAATAAAAGCTGGAACGCATCTTAGAAGATGTGCCCCAGCTTTTATTTTTATTTGTTGTTATCTTTGTTTTTCTTGAATCTGGCAAAAAAGCCTTTTTTCTTTGGTGTCGGAGCTTCCAGAGAACCGCGGATGCCCTTCACGCCTACAATATATAAACCGCTTACTTCTGCTTTAATTTCTTTTTTTACAGGAATCAGTTCGAAAACTTTTTCATCTGCAATTAAAATAGAAATCTTAGGACCAACCTTTGCTTTTACAATCGGAAGTTTAGAACGGCGCAGCATCTTAGGAGTCTGGTCGATAACCATCTGTGGAAGTCCGGATTCTTTCAGACGCATTCGCTTTTTATCAATTACCAGCATGGAAACGGTCTGTTTTGTTGCTTCGATTTGAGCCTGCTGTTCGTCCTGCTTCTTCTGTGCTTTTTTGCCCCAGAAATAGAGAGCAATAAGAGCAATGACCAGAATGATCAGAATGACCAGAAGGACGGTTGTTACTGTACTCATAAGAATCCTCCTGAATATGTAAATAATTTCATAAAATCTATTTTATCATTGTTTATAAAAAAAGGCAATTCTTAATTACGCAGATTACAGATGCAGGAATTTACTTTTTAAGTTGTATATTTTTTGGACAAAAACAGTGGAAAATAAGGGGCTCAAACTGTATAATAAAATGCAAGAGAAGCAAATACTATTGAAAAAGGATTCGCGAAGGAGTAAACAGATAGATGAGTGAGAGTCGCAAAGATGAAAAGAATGTAAAGAAAACAGAAGAACTTCGGGAGAGGCTTTCTGATGAGGAATATGAGAGACGCCGCCAGATAAGGAAAAAGCGTATAGAGCTTCGCAGAAAAAAAGAACAGAGACGCCGGAGGATACAGCTTGCGGCTGTAGCTATGGCTGCAGTTGTGATTACAGCAGGTGGCATTTACGTGGGAGTTCGTGAAAAAGGAAAGGTGAAAGGCGAGGCAAATACAGAAGCGCAGGCAGTAAATACGAACAATACATCTGAGAAAAATGCGAAAGCAGAGAATACAGATTCAAAGAAGAAAAAAGATAAACTGAAGGAGTCAGGGGGTGCGCTTCAGAAAGCGGAGCTTCTTGCAGCACAGTACGATTATGACAGTGCAATTCAGCTGTTAAAAAAGGAGCCGGATTATGAGAAGAATGAAAAAATGCAGGAGGCGGTAAAGAAATTTGAGGAGACAAAAGCAACCTGCGTATCCTGGCCGCTTGAGGAAGTGACGCATGTATTTTACCACACGATGATTGTGGATCCGAAGAAAGCCTTTGACGGAGATTATAAAGAAGCAGATTATAATCAGGTTATGACTACTATTGATGAATTTAATAAAATCACCCAGGAAATGTATGACAGGGGATATGTCATGGTTAGTATTTATGACATGGCAAAGGTAGATAAAAACGGCAATATGACGCCGGGAGAGATTCTTCTTCCACCGGGAAAAATTCCGTTTGTTCTTTCACAGGATGATGTGAGCTATTATCACTATATGGCAGGGGACGGTTATCCGTCAAAACTTATTGTGGACGAGGAGGGGAAAGTCCGAAATGAGTATATAGAAGATGATGGAAGTGTTTCTGTGGGAGATTACGATATGGTACCTTTAATTGACCGCTTTGTGGAGAAGCATCCGGATTTTTCGTACAGAGGGGCAAAGGGAATTGTGGCACTTACAGGATATAACGGGGTTTTAGGATATCGAACAGATATAAGCTATGAAACACGTCCGGATGATCTGGATGCAGATAAGGTAAAATGGCTGGAAGAGAATCCGGATTTTAATCTTGATAAAGAGAGAGAGGAAGCAAAGAAAGTTGCCGAGGCGATGAAGGCGAATGGTTGGTTGTTTGCAAGTCATACATGGGGACATCAGAATGTAGGGACGGCTCCTCTTGAAAAGCTTCAGGCAGACACGCAGAAGTTTAAAGAAAATGTAGATCCGGTTATCGGGGGAACAGACATTATTATTTTTGCATTCGGCACAGATTTAACAGATTATGAAGATTATTCCGGTGCTAAATTTGAATACTTCAAAAGCCAGGGATATAATTATTTCTGTAATGTGGATTCCAGTAAGTATTTTGTACAGATACGCGATAGATATTTCCGTCAGGGAAGGAGAAACCTGGATGGATACCGTATGTATTACAATCCGGAGATGCTGGAGGATTTGTTTGATGCAAAAGCAGTTTTTGACCCGGCAAGACCGACTCCGGTAAAACCAATGGGTTAATTAGTTCAAAGGGGATTATAAATGCGAAAGGGGATTATTAAATGAAAAAAAGAGGGCTTGGCATTTTATTGTCGGTTCTTTGTAGTTCTGTATTTTTGGGAGGATGCAGTGTTCTTCCATTTGAAGAGAAGTCATTTTATTCGAAGGAGGGACCAAGGGCGGTGGATGCGAAGCCTGAGGTGACGGCTACACCTACACCGAAACCTTCGAAAGCGCCTGAAAAGAAAACAGAGAAAGAAAAAGAAAGTGAAAATCTGGACGAAGAAGGGAAAAAGATTCTGGCTCGTGCAGATAAGATGGCGGCACAATATAATTATGATAAAGCAATCAAGTATCTGAAAGAGCAGCCGGAATATGAAAACACAAAAGCTTTTCAGAAAGCGGTAACAGAATATGAAAATACAAGAGCAACTTGTGTAGAATATCCGCTTGAAGAAGTGACGCATGTATTTTTCCATACTTTGATTGTGGATACTTCAAAAGCCTTTGACGGGGATTCCGACGAGGCGGGCTACAACCAGATGATGACAACTGTCAGTGAGTTTAATAAAATCATACAAAGCATGTATGATAAAGGATACGTCCTTGTAAGTCCTCATGATATGGCAAAAGTGAATGAGGATGGAACGATGTCCAGGGGGAAAATTATGCTTCCTCCGGGGAAAAAAGCCTTTGTTCTTTCACAGGACGATGTGAGCTATTATCACTATATGGATGGAGACGGATTTGCCAGCAGAATGGTTCTCGATAAAAACGGGAATGTAAAATGCGAATATAAGGAAGACGATGGTAGCGTTTCCGTGGGAGATTATGATATGGTTCCTCTTCTGGACAGTTTTGTGAAAAAGCACCCTGATTTCTCCTACAGAGGAAGAAAAGGAATCCTTGCGATGACCGGCTATAACGGTGTGTTTGGATACAGGACGGACAGCGCGTATAAAACCGGAAAAAATCTTCAGGATAATCAGAAAGAATTTCTGGAAAATAATCCGGATTTCAATTTCGATGAAGAAGTGAAAGATGCAAAAAAGATAGCGGAAGCCCTTAAGAAAAGCGGCTGGGAATTTGCAAGTCATACCTGGGGACATAAAAATGCTACAGAGTCAAGTGTGGAGGAGCTTCAGGCAGACAATGAGAAATGGGAAAAAAATGTAGCTCCCATCCTCGGAAAAACAGATATGATCATCTTTGCTTTTGGAGCGGATATTGGGAACTGGGAGAATTATTCTATGGATAATCCAAAGTTTGCATATTATAAGAGCAGGGGTTATAATTACTATTGCAATGTGGATTCCAACCAATACTGGATCCAGATTACAGATGAATATTTCCGTCAGGGAAGAAGAAACCTGGATGGTTACAGAATGTATTATAATCCGGATATGGTGAGCGATTTATTTGATGTATCAGAAGTCTGGGATTCATCCAGACCAACACCGGTACCGGAGATGTAGATGCCAGAATTGTGGAAGCACGAAGTGCGAAACAATTCGTAAGGCATCGTCTAACTATAAGATTTGAACAAAGAACAACGCAGAAAGGAAGCGGACATGAAGAAAAAAGTATATCTTATGATTTTAACAATATGTATTGCATTTGCAGGAACAGCCTGCGGCACAAAGGAAAAAGCAGCAGAGGAAACAAAAATTTCTGAGGAAAAGACAGAAGAGAAAGAAGATACGAAGAAATCCGGGGAGGGAACACGCCTTGTTTCTGTGAAGGATATCGATAAATATATTACAATTGGACAGTATAAAGGTCTTTCTCTTGAGAAGGTAGTTGAAACTATCACAGATGCAGAGGTGGAAGGAAGTATCTCTCAGGATCTTGCGATGACTAAGGAAGAAGTAAAAGACGGCGTGGTAGAAGAGGGAGATACCGTAGTTGTAAATTACGTAGGAACAGAAAACGGTAAGGAATTTAACGGTGGTTCTGCAGAAAATCAGGAAATAACAATTGGTTCCGGCGGCTATATTCCGGGATTTGAGGACGGTATTCTGGGAATGAAAAAGGGAGAGACAAAAGATGTTCCCCTTACTTTTCCGGAGGATTATATTGAGCCGTCCATGGCCGGAAAAGATGTGGTATTTAAAATTACCCTGCAGTCCTTTAAGAGAGCTCCGGAATTAAACGACGACTGGGTGGCAAAGAATACAGACTTTAAGACAGTTGAAGAATATAAAGAGGATAAGAAGAAACTTCTTCAGAAAAGTGCAGAACAGATGGCGGAAAGCATTCTCTATCAGAATGCATGGAATCAGGTTTATGAAGCTTCTGAAGTAAAGGAATATCCGGAGAAAGATGTAGAAGAAGCATACGCAGAATTTGAGACGCAGATAAAGTCTTATGCAAAACAGGGTGGAATGGAGCTGGAAGATTATCTGGAAAGCCAGCAGGTGTCTAAGGAAGCATTTGAGACACAATGTCAGGAATATGCGGAGGCAAGAGTAAAACAGAATCTGATCCTTCAGGGAATCATGGATGCAGAGGGTATGACTCTGGAAGATAAGGAAAGCCTTGCGGTTCAGGACGAGCTGATTCAAAATTATGGAGTGAAGGATCTTGCAGCTCTTGTGGACACATACGGACAGGCGTCTGTGGATACAACAATCGGGCTTATCCGTGTGGAACGATTTATTGCAGAGAATGCGAATATAGAAGAAAAGATTTCAGAAAACGGAACAGTAGGAGTAAGCGGAAACGGAAGTGCTTCAGCAGAAGGGGAAGAAGCTGTGGAGGAGACAGAAGGCGCGGAGGAATCCGGTTCAGAAGAAGCAGCTTCCGAAGAGACTCCGACTGTAGAGCAGTAAGTAATACAAATTAAAATAAAAAAAGAAAACGGGAGGCAAGTATTATGATCATCAGAAATGGAGAGGTATTTCAGGAGGATGGTACTTTTTGTGTGAAAGATGTGTACATTGAAAATAATAAGATAGTGGAGGATGAGTCACTGGTAACAGATAAAACAGTAGTGGATGCTTCCGGTCTGAAAGTGATTCCAGGTCTTGTTGATGTGCATAGCCACGGAGCTGCAGGATTTGATTTCTGTGATGCAGATGTGGAGGGATTGAAAAAAATCCTGGAATATGAGAAAAAAAGCGGCGTTACCTCTTATTGCCCAACTTCTATGACTCTTCCGCTGGAGCAGTTGAAAGAGATTTTTGCAACAATAAAAGAAGTTGGAGATTTTAAAGAAGGCGCGCATGTACGCGGCATTAATATGGAAGGTCCATTTCTGGCTTCCAGTAAAAAAGGCGCTCATGTAGAAGGATATATTAAAAAGCCGATGGCAGAATTTTTCAGAGAGCTGAATGAGGAATCCGGAAATATGGTAAAACTTGTAACTCTGGCTCCTGATACAGAAGGTGCGATGGAATTCATTGATGAAGTTCATGATGAGGTATGCATTTCTCTTGGACATACGGCGGCAGACTATGAGACTTCAAAAGAGGCAATGAAAAGAGGGGCGCATCACGTTACTCATCTTTTTAATGCAATGAAGCCGTTTGCACACAGAGATCCGGGACTTATTGGCGCTGCAAGAGACGATGAAAGTTGTATGGTGGAACTTATCTGTGACGGAATCCATATTCACCCGTCTGTTGTACGTGCAACATTTGAGATGTTCGGACCGGAGAGAGTAGTTCTTGTCAGCGATTCCATGAGAGCGACAGGAATGGCAAATGGAACATATGAGCTTGGTGGCCAGGAGGTTACAGTAAAAGACAGAAAAGCTACTTTAAAGAGTGGAACAATTGCCGGTTCTGCAACAGACCTTTACGGCTGTATGTGTAAGGCGGTAGAATTTGGAATCCCGCTTGCAGAAGCAATTTTTGCAGCTACAAGAAATCCTGCAAAGAGTATTGGAATTTATAATGAGACAGGTTCCATCACTCCTGGAAAAGACGCCGATATTCTCCTGGTGACAGATGATCTGGAGCTGAAACAGGTGCTGTAAGATTTAATAAAATCTTTAGATGAAAACCATTGTAATTATCTGCAAAATGAGCTATTATGGATTTGGAAAATAAAACCGTACAAAAAATGTACAATATGAGCAATACAGACAAAGTGGGGAAAGAAACAGAATGGATAAGAGAGTTATACAGGAGAGGATGCGGCAGAAAAAACGCCAGATGCTGATACGAAAATATACCCGGCTTGCCACGTATGCAATAGCGGCAGTACTGGTTGTTGTATTTGTAATAAAAGGCGTGATTTTTCCGATTATGAACCGCGGAGATGGAGAAAAAGACAAGAAATCTCAGGGTAAAACCATAGAAGTACAGGCTCAGACAGCAGAAGCAGATCCTAACGTAGCCATTCGCCAGCCGTTGAAGGGAAAGGGCGATGCCAGTAAGCTATCGGTAATGACTCCCGGTTGGCATGAAAGCGATGAAGGCCGTTGGTATCAGAATGCGGACGGAACGTATTATGCAAATGGTTTTCAGGAAATAGACGGAGCAGAATATTCCTTTGACGAAAATGGTTATATACAGACCGGTTGGGTGACAAAGGGTGTGAAAGACTATTTCTTTAATGAAGATGGAACTTATAATAAAGAAAAGAAACGTCCGATGCTTGCACTGACATTTGATGATGGTCCGGGCGAGTATACAGATCAGCTTCTTGATTGCCTTGAAGAAAATAATGCAAAAGCGACTTTCTTCATGCTGGGACCGAATGTGGAGTTATATCCGGATACGGTAAAAAGAATGCAGGAAATGGGATGTGAGATTGGAAGCCATTCCTGGCATCACTGGGATTTAATGACACTTGATGAAAATGGCATAGCGGAGGAGTTTTCGAAGACAGATGAAGCTCTTATTAAAGCCTGCGGACAGCCAGCTTCTGTGGCAAGAGCGCCTTATGGAAGCGCTGACCAGCACGTTTATGATATCGTGCAGAAACCGTTCTTCATGTGGTCTCTTGATACGCTTGACTGGAAGCTTATGAACGCTCAGGCAGATTATGAGGCAGTGATGAATGGTGATCTGACAGACGGTTCTATTATTCTGATGCACGATATTCACGAACCTTCTGTGCAGGCAGCTCTGAAGCTGATTCCTGATCTGATCGCAAAGGGATATAAGCTTGTAACAGTAAGCGAAATGGCAGAGGCAAAAGGTGTAGACCTCCAGAATGCAAGTTATTCAGATTTCTGGCAGAGCAGTTTTGATAATGGTCTGGTAGCCGGTTATAAAGGAGAAGATGATTCTCTTACAGGCGGTTCAGTGGATGAAGTATCAGCTGATTCTCAGGGAACTGTCGGAGACGGAACCGGTGACGAAGTATCAGATGGTTCAGAAGGCAGTATGAACGAAAGCGGAGAAGGCGATAGTTCGGGAGAAGAAATGTCGGACGGAAGTTCGGGAGAAGAAGCTTAGTAAAATTTCATACGGAAATACAATACTACATAGCAGTTTAGGCTGCCGAGATAAGACAGGGACAGGGCACTGGGTAAAAGACAGGAACCGTCCCTGTTTTGTCGTTAAAACAACCAAAAATAATTGACGTGATATGTACATATTGGTATAATATAACCATATATGATTGACCGAAAGTCATTTAGAATAAAATTGCAGATTTAAACAGATGCAGGGAATCGAGGACAAAATGGGAAAATGGTTTGAAGAAGCAGTATTTTATCATATGTATCCGATAGGAATGACAGGGGCTCCGGCGAGAAATGAGCAGGAAGAAACAGTTCATCGCTTTGAGGAACTGAAGGAATGGCTTCCCCATGTTGCGACTCTTGGATGTACGGCTGTTTATATAGGGCCGTTATTTGAATCCACGACACACGGATACGATACAAAGGATTACAAAAAAGTAGACAGACGTCTTGGAGATAATGAAGACTTTAAAGCGTTTGTGAAAATAGCGCATGATCTTGGGATTCGCATTGTTGTGGATGGTGTATTTAATCATACAGGACGTGAGTTTTTTGCATTTCAGGATATTATCAAAAACAGAGAGCAGTCTCCATACTGCAGCTGGTATAAAGGAATCAATTTCGGATGGAACAGCCCTTATAATGATGGATTTGGATATGAAGCATGGAGAAATTGCTTTGAGCTGGTAAACTTAAATTACTGGGAGCCGAAGGTACGGGAGTATATTCTTGATGTAATCGGGTTCTGGATTGATGAGTTTGACATTGACGGAATCCGCCTTGACTGCGCGGACTGTCTGGAATTTTCTTTTATGGAAGAAATGCGGCGTTTCGTAGATGCCAGAAAGAAAGATTTCTGGCTGATGGGAGAAGTGATTCACGGAGACTACAGCCGGTACATTTCTCCGGATAAATTAAACAGCGTAACAAATTATGAGCTTCATAAAGGGCTTTATTCCGGACATAACGACCACAATTATTTTGAGATTGCCCATACAATAAGAAGAGAGTTCGACCAGAACGGAGGAATTTACAGAGGAATGAAGCTGTATTCCTTTGTAGATAATCACGATGTGGACAGAATCGCTTCCAAATTAAACGTACAGGGACATATTTATCCGGTTCATACACTTTTGTTTACGCTTCCGGGAATCCCTTCTATTTATTATGGTTCTGAATTTGGTGTGCAGGGAAGAAAAGAAGGAGGAAATGACGCGCCTCTTCGTCCGAAGATTGATCTTCAGGAAATGAAGGAAAATATGCCGGATAAAAATCTTTATGAGTGGATTTGTACGCTTGGAAAAATTCATAAAGAGCAGAAAGCGCTTTCAGAAGGAACGTATCAGGAACTTCTTCTTACAAACAGGCAGTATGCTTTTGCAAGAATTCTGGGAGAGGAAGGCGTTCTTGTGGCAGTAAATAACGACGAACAGGAAGCAGAGCTCTGCATACGCGTGCCTGCTTCAGGAAAAACATATACAAGCCTTTTGAGCGGAGAAGAAATCCTTGAAGAAAATGGAATGCTCCGTATTCGTCTGAAACCAAATGAAAGTGAGATAGCAGCGTTTAAATAAGGAAAACGGGGAGGAGAAAAAATGGAGTTTACACAGCTTGACCAGTATCTTTTTGGACAGGGAACACATTATGAAATATATAAAAAACTGGGGGCACATCCTACTTCTGTAAAAAGAAAAAAAGGCGTTTATTTTGCAGTATGGGCGCCTAATGCAAAAAGTGTTTCTGTTGTCGGTGAATTTAATAATTGGGATACAGAGGCAAATCCCATGCAAAAAGCAGGGGAGATAGGTGTTTATGAAGTGTTTGTTCCGGGAGCAAAGGAGGGGCAGCTCTATAAGTTTTATATTGAAGGAGCGCATGGGGAGGAGCTTTATAAGGCAGACCCCTACGCAAATGCAGCAGAGCTGCGTCCGGGAACTGCCTCCAGAATTACAAATATTACAGATCATAAGTGGACAGATGATAAATGGATGAAGCAGAGGGTGAATTTTGATGAAAAGGTTCAGCCTGTGTCTGTTTATGAGGTACATCTTGGCTCCTGGCTGAAGCATTCTCCTACCGAAGAAAATAAAGAAGGTTTTTACACTTACAGAGAGGCTGCGCCAAGACTTGCGGAATATGTAAAAGAAATGGGCTACACACATGTGGAGCTTATGGGAATTGCAGAGCATCCCTTTGATGGTTCCTGGGGCTATCAGGTGACAGGATATTATGCGCCTACATCAAGATACGGAACACCGCAGGATTTCAAATATCTGGTGGATTATCTTCATAGACAGAAAATCGGTGTCATTCTTGACTGGGTTCCGGCTCATTTTCCGAAAGATGCACATGGTCTTGCAAACTTTGACGGAACGGCTGTATATGAGCATGAAGATCCGAGACAGGGTGAGCATCCTGACTGGGGAACAAAGATTTATAATTACGGAAGACCTGAGGTGAAAAACTTCCTTATTGCGAATGCGCTTTTCTGGGTGGAGGAGTGTCACGTAGATGGTCTTCGTGTAGATGCAGTTGCTTCTATGCTTTATCTTGATTATGGAAAAAAAGACGGAGAATGGGTGGCAAATAAGTATGGAGAAAATAAGAATCTGGAGGCTATTGAATTTTTCAAACATTTGAATACTGTAGTTTTGGGAAGAAATCACGGAACGATGATGATAGCAGAGGAATCTACAGCATGGCCTAAGGTAACAGGAAAGGCAGAAGAGGACGGACTTGGATTTTCCCTGAAGTGGAATATGGGCTGGATGAACGATTTCCTGGAATATATGAAGCTTGACCCGTATTTCCGAAAATTCAATCATAATAAAATGACATTTTCTATGGTATATGCTTACAGTGAGAAATACATACTTGTTCTTTCCCATGACGAGGTAGTTCATCTGAAATGTTCTATGTTAAGTAAGATGCCGGGAGAATTGGACGAGAAGTTTAAAAATCTGAAAGCGGGATATGCCTTTATGTTCTGTCATCCGGGAAAGAAGCTTCTCTTTATGGGACAGGATTTCGGACAGCTTCGTGAGTGGAGCGAAGAGAGAGAACTTGACTGGTTCCTTCTTGGAGAGGACGGACACAGAAACTTAAAGAGTTTTGTGAAAGACCTTCTTCATATATATAAAAAATACCCGGCTCTTTATGCGGGGGACAACGATCCGGAAGGTTTTGAGTGGATCAACGCAAATGACGGAGACAGAAGCATTTTCAGCTTCGTGCGTAATTCACCCACAAAGAGAAACAACATTCTTGTGGTATGTAATTTTACTCCTGTTGCGCGTCCGGATTACAGAGTGGGTGTGCCGAAGAAAAAGAATTATAAGCTGATTCTTGATGAAAACGGAATGGCAGAGCCGAAAATATTTAAAGCAGAGAAAAAGGAATGTGACAACAGACCGTTTTCTTTTGCATATCCGCTTCCGGCTTACGGAATTGCAATATTTTTATATTAAAAGCTATTGCAATTTTGGGATGCCTGCGTTATAATGAGCGCGAAAGCAGGAAAATAAAAAAAGTACATGTTAGGTTTGCCGTCGGCAGCCAGAAAGGAGAATTAACATGAAAGTATCAAACATTAGAGACGTAGAGAAATTTTTTGAGGTAGTAGACAGCTGTGAAGGCAGAGTAGAACTGGTAACAGGTGAAGGAGACAGACTGAATCTGAAATCTAAATTATCCCAGTACGTATCTCTTGCAAACATCTTCTCTGGCGGAGAAATTCCGGAACTGGAAATCGTTGCATACGAGAAAGAAGATATTGACAGATTAATGAACTTTATGATTAACGGCTGATAAAGCTGATGATACAAAAAGCGGGGGCATGACGGGGTCATGTCCTCTTTGTTTTAGGAGGAATTTGAAATGGTTAAAATTGATATTATTTCCGGATTTCTGGGAGCCGGAAAAACAACACTGATTAAAAAGCTTTTGAAAGAGGGCTTTCAGAATGAGCAGGTAGTTCTGATTGAAAATGAATTCGGAGAAATCGGAATTGACGGTGGTTTTTTAAAGGAAGCAGGAATTGAAATACGTGAGATGAATTCCGGCTGTATCTGCTGTTCTTTAGTGGGAGATTTCGGAGCTTCCTTAAAAGAAGTAGTAGAAAAATATAATCCGGACAGAATTATAATCGAGCCGTCCGGTGTAGGAAAACTTTCTGATGTAATCAAGGCAGTACAGGGCGTTCAGAAAGAAGTCGATATAGCGCTCAATAGCTATACAACTGTGGTAGATGCTAAAAAGTGCCGTATGTATATGCGTAATTTCGGGGAGTTCTTTAACAATCAGGTAGAGTATGCAGGCGCTATTATTATGAGTCGTACAGATATTGTGGATGAAAAAAAGGCGCAGGAAGCAATGGAGCTTCTTAGAAGCATCAATAAAAAAGCTGCTATTATCACCACTCCGATTGAGAAGCTTTCCGGAGAGAAGCTTGTGGAGGTTATGGAACATCCGGTATCTCTCGAAGAGGAAATGATGGAAGAGGAAGTATGCCCTGAGTGTGGACATGTACACGAGCATCACCATGAGCATCACCACCATGGCGAGCATGAATGCGGCTGTGGTCACGAGCATCACCACGAGCATCACCATGAGCATCATCATCACGACGAACATGAATGCGGCTGCGGTCACGAGCATCACCATGAGCATCACCACCACGACGAGCATGAATGCGGCTGCGGTCATGACCATCATCATCACCACGCAGACGAGGTATTTACAAGCTGGGGAAAAGAAACCATCCGTAAATATACAAAAG